>JAEEGG010000787.1_pt1 | contig 92728 bp, 73 predicted proteins | sample 9134161 | NCBI WGS metagenome assembly JAEEGG01 (sample SAMN16246543, study PRJNA631951) | gut metagenome | biome: gut microbiome; feature: rumen; material: CR-attached | host: Bos | place: Iran: Karaj | collected 2018-10
CGTGCCATTCGCTACCGTATCATTCTGCGAGATATAGATGGAGGCATACTGCAAGGGGTATTCATTGGCCGTCACAACCGTGCCCCACACTGAGCACGGATGCTTTTGCGCGAAGGCAGAAATGCTGATGATCAGCAGAATAACAGCGAGGTAGAGGGGGCGTTTAGGCATCATAATCGACAAATATCAGAATGCAAAAATACAAAATATTGAGAAAAAAGGAGGGATGAGCCAACGGTAATGTGTCTCTGGCTTGTCCAAAAGACAATAACATCTTTTTCCTCTCTCACGTAGCCTCTGTTGGCAAGTCGTCGTAGAATTTTTATTTTTTAATTAAAAGATAAATAATATTAAAATAAAAATATTATCTTTGCCGCGTCATTCATTCAAAAACAAAACGATATGAAAAACATTGAGGAACAAATTGTTAATCACAGTAAGGTTGCAGCTCTTAATGTGGAGACAACTGCGTCCTCGCAGTTGCAGAACTCTCATTTGCGAGACGCGGATGGCTCCATAAGTGAAAAGTTCATCACACCTTATTTCGACAAGTATGATTGCGAACATCTGCGTTGGGCGACATTCCTGCCGCATTGGCATCAAGATGACAAATATGTTTTTGTCACATTCCGATTGGCAGATTCTTTGCCTCAAGAAAAACTGAGAGCGTTACAAGAAGAAAAAGAAATATGGTTGAAAAAACACCCCAAGCCGTGGACCTTCGAGGATGATAATGAGTATTGTGACAAGTTTGTGTCAAAAATAGACAATTGGCTGGATTCAAATTATGGAAAATGTCTGCTGAACTATCCCCAAAATAGAAAAATTGTAGAAGATGCGCTGTTGTTTTTTGACGGAGAACGCTATAACTTAAAAGCATTTGTGGTAATGCCCAATCACGTTCATCTTCTTATGCAGATGAAAAAGGGGTTCAACATAGAGAGCGTTATGCGTTCGTTGAAAAGTTTCACAGCCAAGAAAATAAATAAAGTTATGAACCGAACAGGCCGATTTTGGCAATCGGAATATTTTGACAGAATCATCAGGTCAGAGGATCATTACAAGTATGTGTTGAAATACATCATTGCTAATGACAGAAACTTGGCAAAGATAAAGGATGATAGTATTCCCTATTGTGTGGAGCCGACAGCGTCCTCGCAGTTGCAGAACTCTCATCTGCGAGACGCGGATGGCTCCTAAACGATCATCTGCGAGACGCGGATGGCTCCATTATTGCTGTCGCTACTTTCTCCACAAAAAAATCATCTTTCCCAAAAATTTCAGATTCGTTTTTGATTTTTGTTCAGTATATTATAAGAGTAAACCATTATCGTTATGAAAAAAGAAGATATATTGCAGACTTTAAGTTACCTCGCACTGAAGATGGAAAATTCCGGTACTCGGATTCTGGAAGCCATCGCGCCCCAAACCTTGGTACATATGCCCAAAAAATTCACGCGCGAGAGCCATAGGTTCGGTTTTGAGGATGAACCTGATATTTCTCCGCAGGAGGTGGAAAACGTCGTGGAGAGAATCAAGTGCTTTGCAAAATTCCTGAGTCTCAATCCTGTGCAGGCTTCCCTGATGGTGGTGGCTTTCAGCCGTAAGTTCCAGGACTCCACCATCGAATGGGATGATGTCCGGCAGTTTTTTGAAGTGAAAGGAATGGTGATTCTCCCCTTGAAAAAGGACTTCGACCAGTTGGTGAAAAATCATTACCTGCGGCGTGCGGGAATGCGTTTCGGCGGTTTTGAAATCGCCCCTTGCGTGATGGAAGCCGTGATGAACGGGAAGGCGTTCGCTCCCCAGGACCTGAAAGACCTCCACTATGACCGCTACAAGTTTGTGCACGAGATTTCCGATCTTATAGAGCAGCGCAGCAATGACAGCTTCCCCACACCGATGCTCTTTGAGAAGGCGGCCGACCTGGAGCAGTGCAATGCGGATATGACTTTTGTGCAGCAGGTCCTGAAACTGCGTATCGACATTGAAGAGAGGGTGCTGCTGTATGAGATTTGCGACGATTTCCTCGCGGGCGGGGAAACCGGCATCAACTGCACCCTGAAGGATATGTATGAGTCGCCCAGCACGCGCTTCCGCATCGCTAAGCAGATGATGGATGAGCGTCACCCCCTGCAAACCCTTGATTTGGTGAACCTTCTTCCCGAAAGAATGTTTTCTGAAACAGGGCTTGAGCTGACGGAGAAGGGGAAGGAACTCTTCCTGGAAGAGGATTTTGCCCTTTTTGCCAGCACCAAAAAGAAAAACCAGAAACTGTTGTATCCGGATCAGATTCCGGAGAAACAGATGTTCTATGACGAAGAGTTGGAACGCCAGTTGCGCCTCTTCAGCCGGAATCTGGAGGAGGGGAAATTCGCCGACTTGCAGAAACGCCTTGAGGAAAAGTCTATGCCCAAGGGTATAGTGGCATTGTTTCACGGACAGCCGGGCACGGGCAAGACCGAGACGGCAATGCAAATCGCCAAGGCCACGGGCAGGGCGGTGTGCCACGTGGATATCAGCGCCGCCAAGACCTGCTGGTATGGTGAAAGCCAGAAGCTGGTGAAACGCATCTTCACCGATTACAAGCAGTTGTGCGAAAAGGAGAAACTCAAGCCGATTTTGCTCTTCAACGAGGCGGACGCATTGCTCAGCAACCGCCAGAGTATCGGAAGTGCCTCGGACTCCGGCAGCGTGGCGCAAACCGAGAACGCTATCCAGAACATCATCCTGGAGGAGATGGAGAAACTGGACGGCATTATGATTGCCACCACCAACCTCATCGACAACTTGGACCCGGCCTTCGAACGCAGGTTCCTGTTCAAAATCCGTTTCAACAATCCCACGGTGGAGGCCAAGCAGTCCATCTGGAAGAGCAAACTGGACTGGCTTTCCGATGAGGAGAGCCGTGTGTTGGCAGAGCGTTACAACTTCTCCGGCGGTGAAATCGACAACGTGGTGCGCAAGATCACGATGAGCGAGGTGCTTGACGGCGCCCGTCCCGATCTTGCCGGCATCGAGGAGTTGTGCCGTCACGAGAAGATTGGCGGCAAGGAGAGCGGCGGCATCGGGTTCAGGAGCTGCAGTTAGTGGCTCTCCGCTTGCCGCTCTCGCAGGATGATCATTCTGTTTTCAACTTCCAAGATATTAGTCATAGTGCTTTATTTTGATGATTGAGAATGTGTTTGAGTTCTGCAATCTCATCACGTAATTTTTTTATTTCCTCCTCGTTCTCTCGCTTTATTGAATGTTTGAACTTGAACATCGCAAGGTTAAGTTCGAAGGAGGTCTCGCTGCTCTGTACCGGCAGCACGTCGGACATCAGGTCCTCCACCAATTGTCCGCCCCGATGGAGCAACGTTTTCTGTTCCGTGGAGTTTTCCTCCTGAAGGGGGATTTCTGTCATCACCTTTGACAATTCCCTCAGCTTCGCGTAAGCCTCCACGATGGCAATGGTGGTCTCTTCTGCTCTTGGACTCTTTAATATTGTGGCCAGCATATAGAGCCCCCGCTCGGTGAAGGCTTTGGGTGTTTGTCTTGTTTTCTGAAATTTTGTGGTCAAAAATTTTGACCGCAAAATTGAAAATTCTTGATTGTCAAGTTGAAAAATATACCCATTGGGGAATTTGCGCGGGTTGTTTCTGACCGCCTGGTTGATTTCCTTGGTTTGAACTCCGTACAGTTCCGCCACATCTGAATCCAGAATCACCTGCTGCCCTCGCAGGGTGATCATTTTGTTTTCAACTTCCAAGATATTAGTCATAGTGCTTTATTTTGATGATTGAGAATATGTTTGACCACTTGGCAAATATACAACGACAAAACGCTGGAGTCAAGACTTCTAGAAGATTTTTTCAATACTGACAATCAAACACTTGCAAAAATGATTTAATAATTTAATATTTGATTGTTAATTATTGCAATTTGATTTGACGAAATTTGTCGGTTCTGAGCGCAATTATAACATTTTTCTGGGAACAACACAAAGACCTGTATAATACAGCGTGTATGCTGATTAAAAACAATATGCAAAAATTGTCAAAAACGGAATATTCCACTGACAAGAAACTATTGGAGGACGCCACTGCCTTTTTGGCGATGAAGGGGTGAAGGCATCGCCCCTGCTAGGTCGGTTCGGGAATCGTGACGAAGCATCAGCGAGACGCAGATGCCTTCATAGCCGTGCCTGAAATGAAACAAATTGCAGAAAATTTTTATTGTTCTTGTGTCTAAACATTTTTTTACTTTTGCACCTTTAAAATCTTTACGAATATGAAACGTGCATCTCTACTCTTTTTGGCCATTTGCCTCCTCTTCTCCTTGAACTTGAGTGCCCAAACCCAGGACAGCACCATCGCCATCCCCAACCCCAGTTTCGAAAATTGGTCGAATGGTAACGGCTACAGTGTCACCGTGGTCATCTTCCCTCTGCAGGTCTATAGCAGCTACACCTATCCCACGGGGTGGAATTACCCCACCTATCCAGTGAACGAAAGCATCACCTATAGCGGTATGACGGTGAACGTGAACACCAACCTGCCGCTGCTGAAGGTGGCCAACCAGACCAGCGGCGCCGTGGACGGCTCGCACGCCCTCAAGATGCAGAGCTTTATGCTCTCTGATATCATCAGTTCCACCGTTTATGGCCTTGCATCCTCGTCGCTGGACCCGATGCTGACCACGACCGTGTTCCCCACGGTGCTCTCCACCGGAAATGTTGACATCGACAACCTGCTGCCCCTGCTGAGCACGCTGACCGCCAACCTCGGGAACCTGTCGCAGGTGTTGTCCACCTTCGTCAACGTGGACGTCAACACGCTGATTGACGGCGGCGTCTCCCTGAACGGCAGACAGCCCAGCAAACTGACCGGATATTACAAGTACACCTCTGCCACGAGTGGTGACAACGGGGGCGTCTTGATCCTCGGCACCAAGTACAATACGACCACGCACCGTCGCGAGGCCGTGGGTGGCGGCTACACCGTGGCCCTGACCGACACTGCCAGTTATGCGCCCTTTGAGGTGCTCTATACACCGCTCTCAGAGGTTAATTCATCCTATCCATATATGGAGGCCGACTCGTTGATCATTATGATGCTCTCCTCGGCCAACGCAACTCCCCAGCAGGGCTCGGCCCTGTTCCTGGATAACCTTCAGCTTTGGGCGCAACAGGCGGCCGTTGCTGACACCTGCGCCGCAGTGGCCAACTTGACCGTCCAGGGTGTGGACACGATGCACGCCACCCTGAACTGGACCTGCACGGGAACGCCCGACCACTTTGAACTGGAGTACGGCGTACAGGGCTTTGCCCACGGCGCCGGCACAACGGTGAACGTCAACGGCAACACGCACACCCTCTCGTCGCTACAGCCCGACACCCATTACGACGCGTATGTGCGCAGCGTCTGCAGCAGCACGCTGGCAAGCGACTGGGTGATGGTCTCTTTCCACACCGACACGTTAGTGCCGCCGGTTATTCCCGACCCCGACACCTGCAGCGCGGTTTTCAACCTGCACGTCATTGAAGTGGACACCAACTCCGCCACCATAGGCTGGGCCTTTGAGGGCGATGTCCTTGATTTTGAAGCGGAGTATGGCGCCCAGGGATTCACCCAGGGCAGCGGCACAACCCTCCATCCCAGCGAGAGCTTTATGCATCTCTCCAACCTGCAACCCGGCACCTGTTACGACATCTACGTGCGCTGCGGATGCGGTAGCAACCTTTGGGGTAATTGGTCCTCCATCACTTTCTGCACCGACACGCTGGTGCCGCCGGTCATTCCCGATTCGGACACCTGCAGCGCGGTTTTCAACCTGCACGTCATCAATGTGGACACCACAAGCGCCACGATAGGATGGGCCTTTGAAGGCAATGTCTTTGATTTTGAAGTGGAGTATGGCGCCCAGGGTTTTGCCCAGGGTAGTGGCACAACCCTCCATCCCAGCGAGAGTTTTTTATGCCTCACCGACCTGCAACCCGACACCTATTACGACGTTTATGTGCGCTGCGGCTGCGGCAATGACCTCTGGGGTGAATGGGCTATGATGACCTTCCATACCGACACCTTGCCGTCGGTTATTGATGACTCGGTGGGCATCCATAACTATGTCAATTATGAGGTGAAGATATACCCGAATCCGGCGCACGGGCACTGCACGCTGCACTTTGGACAAGAACTGCCCAAAGTTGTGCGCCTGTACTCTATTGACGGTGCCTTGCTGAAAGAGTGGATCCCACAGAAGGAGACAATGGAACTGCACCTTCCGGAAAGCGGTGCCTTCCTGCTCTATTGCGAGACAAAGAGTGGGGTAGTGGTGCGGAAAGTGGTGAACAGGTAGGCGGTTTGCGATTTACGATTTGCGATTTACGACTTTAGACGTTAAATAGCCAACAGCCAATGGCTAATGTCTAACGGTTTTTCTTGTCATTCCAGCCGGTGGTGAACAGCGTTGGGGTAACGCTCAGCATAACCCAACCCCAGTGCAGGCGGCGCTTTTCGGAGACGCGCTGTAGTGTCTCCATCGTCTCTGTACCGCGCATATAGGAGTATCCGGCCCCGATTTTGACATTCGCGTTTATAAATAGTTGGCGATGGAATAGATGTATTGGTCCGATGTGACGGTTTCTATATGATAGTTGTCCGAATCTGTCAGCACATCCTTCATATCATTCCGGATGCCGTCTCCTGTGAGTTTGAGAAGGGCCTCCTTGCGTGTCCAGAAGAAGAGGAACTGCATCGTGGGATTGGGTGAGGTGTTGATTAGCTTCTGTTCGTTGTCGTTCATCGTGAAGCGGATCAGCGAGGGGGTGATTTTGCGGAGGGTCTCCACATCCGCTCCCACGGGCTGGTTGCTAAGGGTGCACAGGGCGATGTTGCCGGAATGGCTGAAGTTGAAATGGATGTCGGGATGCCCGATGATGGATGGCTTTCCTTTTTCCGAATAGTCAAAAACGGGTTTCTCGGTGATGCCGTACTCTTTTTGCAGACCCTCCATCAGCAAGAGGTATGCGGCGAGGCAGAGACGGCGGCCGCTCTCGAAACGGAACCGCAGAGCCTGCTCGCGTCGCTGCTCTGAAACCTGTGCCAAAGCAAGGTCAAGGTTGAGCGAATCCACTTTGTCGTTGATATAAACCATCGTTACTCGAAGAGTTTGAAAAAATCATCTTTTGAGGCCGCAAAATTACAAAAATTGTTCTTATTCCAGCGGCATCTATCTGCTTAAGGTCGTTGACCGCAACGGCCAAACGCTCACTACGCGGAAGGTGATGAAACGGTAGGTATTCTTTCAGAAAAATTATACCTTTGCCGTCTCTCATTGACCTGCAGCCTGATTGCCTGCGATAGAGGAGCGCCCGTCAGAAAGAAATCATTAGTGAAAGCCGGATGCCGTTCTTCTTCCACCCCTTGAGGTCCTTGGCGTATGAGAGGCGGCGCACGTAGTCGATGCGCAAAACCTGTAATATGTTCTCAATGCCGGCGGTGATTTCCATATAGGGCATCTTGTCCATAGTGCCGCATAAATCGGGCATAACGTACAGCCCCGGGGTGATGGCTGATGGGATGTTTTTTGGTGACAACCCGCCATACACGCCGCTGAACGAGACCACCTCGCGCAGTTTCATTCGGTTCCAGATGGGGATATGGTTGAAGATTAAACCTTTCAAGTGATAGGTGGCATAAAGAGCCACGTATTTGTCCATAATGAACTCCATCGGTCTCATCAGGCAAAAGGTGTTGGGGGAGAGGAATAACGACAGGTTGCTTTTGGGAACGAACAGTTTAGGGAAGGGAACGGCATCCCATACGATGCCGGCCTGTGCTTCGGCGTCGATATGGCCGAATGCGGATAACCAGAAGCGTTTCTGCACTGAGAATTCCGTCTGGTTGAAGCGGTGCCGCCCGTCAATGAGGCCGAGGGTGTGCTTGAGCTGCAACACAGGGGCGTTTTTGGAGAGTCTGAGCAGGTTGTCTTTCCCCGACTGGTTGTTGTAAATCCGTTCCCCCGGTGCCCAGCGTATTTTCAGGGTCCATTCCAGGTTCCGATAGTCGTTCACGCGGCTGGTTGTCCCATCTGGGTTGATGCGCCAGTAGTTCAGGGTCCCTGCATCTTCGCATTGTTCGTACTGCAGCCAGGTATCCACGCTGATACGACTCGGCCACTCCCGCACATAGCGCAACTTGTGGCGTCGGATGTATTGGGCCGGCGAGGCTGCAGAGTCCACCGTGTACGACATCAGCAGGTTGTCGCGGTCCATATAGGTGAAACTTTGCCCCAGCATCTCCAGGTCATAGCTGGTGCTGACATAGAGGGCGTGTCGCGGTGACTCGTTGAAGTGTCGTTGTTTGGGCACGAAACTGTGGATCAGGGTGGCGCTGTATTTGAGCCGCAGGTCGCGGCATCCGAAGGCGATGTACCCTGTCAGGAACCAACGGTCGTCCATCTTGGCGGTGGTCATTCCCCCGATGCGCAGTCGGAGGCCCTCAGTGGCGTTGTAGCTGAGCAAATTGTACACAGGCCCGATGTCAAAACGACTGTTTTTACGCACTTTGTCGGTGGCGATATAGCCGGTGGCCACGATCTCCGCTGTTTTCTCCAGGGCTTTGAAGGCGGGCAGACGGCGCAATTCTGTCGAGATGCTGTCGATGACGGACTCCTGTGCGGTCAGGGGCTCCGGTCTCAACCGCGTCCACCGCCCACTTTTGTATTTCCACACATCCGGCGACTCCACCTCGCGGTCGGCAGCTGCCAGCGAGTCGGGGAGTGTCGCCCCCGGCTCGTAATCGTACCACAGTCTGTTCTGGCGTACATAAATCTGCCGTTTCTTCTTCCTCTTGATGAGGGAGAAAGAGGCGAATGTGCGACCCCTGTCCGGAGCCCACAGGCCGCTGTCAACTTGGGTGTAATCTTGTTCTACGACCAGTTGTCTCACAAAGTTCATATTGATGTTGACGGGCACGTTGATGGCGTACTTTTTCAACGCGTAGGTGCTGTCGTTCACGATGTATAGCCGTCCTGTGAATCCGAAACTCCTGCTGTTTACGGGCGCGAAAGAGAGTTCGATGCAGGGAATGCTGTCCACCACCAAGGTGTCGGTGATGAAATAATGGTAGTATGAGGTGGCTATGGTGGAGGATAGTGGACTTACAAACTTGTTGAGCATCAGTTCGATGTCGTTGTCAAAGATGTTCACTTCAGTAAACATCGCCTCCAAGTTGGTGCCCAGTCCCTCCTGGTCCAGAGATTCGTCCACCCCTTGCATCCGCCGGGCGATGGTGTAGTTGACAATCTTGCGTGGCGATTTCTGGTAATAGTGGTCCGCCAGTTTTTCCCTGAGCGAGAAAGTCAGCACGGGCATTGTGTCAGTCCGGATGGTGTCAATGTATTTTTCCAAGAAGGAGAGTTGGCGGTTGAAGCCGTTTTTCTGGAAATTCATCTTGAACCGGCCGAACGACATTACCGTTTTTGTGTAAACCTTCGATTTATAATGATCTGTGGTTTCAATGCGGTTGTCGTTTTTGTGCTCGATTACCTTCTCCACTAGTTCCACGGCGGGGTTGCCTTTGCGCACGTATTTGGGCCTCCGCCGTTTGGAGACCACCACTTCCTGTAGTGTCTGTGTCTTGTTGAGGCAGATATCCAGATGGGGCTCATCCTTTTTAACAACTATGGTGTCGGATGGATAGAGCGCATAACTGACTATCAGTGTGTCGGTTTGTGCAAAGGGTAGTTTGTAGATGCCTCGTGCGTTGGTGTAGGTCCCTATGGCCGTGTTCAACCACTGTAGTCGTGCCATATACACTGCCACGGTGTCTCCGTTCTCGTCTGTCGTGCAAACTCTGCCCCTCAGGTCTTGGGCAGAGATAGCCTCCGGCAGCATCCATAGCAGCCCCCATAAGGCCATCCCCAATAGAATGGCCTGCCATTTTGTGCTTGGAACTCCCCATACGGTGCGCATCGTCCTGTAAAATGATTATCAACAACGAATATTTCTCTCAAATATTGGGTTGCAAAGAAACAAAAAAAGGTGGAACGCATTGCGATGGTCACACTACGTACAATGCCGCATGGGTCATTTACGAGCGTTGAATACAATGATGAAAAGATATTGCGGATGCCTCTTCCGCTTTTCGCACAGTTTTTTGAACAGGATGGACTACACGAACATTAACGGCATTCCCGAATATTGCGACAAAGATAAAATCATCACCCGTGGTATTCCACAAATAATCTGACGCCAAGCACCGCCAACACGATGAGCACGATGAGCAGCACAAACATAATGGTGAAGGCCACGACGGTTTTCAGGATGGTGCGCCACCAGCTGTAGCCACTCATCTGTTTGAGCGGGATGATTGTGAGGAATATGGAAAGCGACGCCAGTTTTGTCAGGCTGAAGAAATCGAACACAATGGAATAGACCGTGTACATGTTGGCGATATAGACCAAAGAAATAAAGAGCTCGGGATAACGCAGATCGGGGATGTTCGGGCTGTGACGGAAAAAAAGGTAGAGGTTGCCAGAAATCAACATTAGCAGCAACAAGATGTTAATGCTGGGGTATTTTTCCTCAAAACGTTCCATCTTGTCCATAGCACCGCGTATGATGGCATGACTTCGTGATGCCTGAGGATAATCCTTTTCAAAAGAACTGGTTGTTTCGTCTGTTTTATTCGCATCCTCGCCCTTCTTCACCTCTTCAACTGTGGCTTCGGAGTCATCGTGGAGCGCGTGCCCTGTGATATTCAGCCCGTGGGTCACGAGAAGGGAGACGGCCGCAAGCAGGAAATACATTTTGAAAGGGGCGAAATAGGAGGCCCTCTTGCCGCGGAGGAAATCAAGGATCAGGTGGCCCGGGCGCAAGATGAGATCAAGTATGGTGCGGAACATACCGCGCTCGCCCATCCCGTAGGCTTCTGCGAAGTTTTCCGCCGCCACCTTCATGGAAAAGCGACTGGTGTTCGCTGCCTGTCCGCAACGGGGACAGTAATTGCCGGTATAATGGTCGTGACAGTTCAGGCACTCGTGCTCCTCTTGCGACATCGGGGCAACCTCGCGAGGCCGTTCCCGCCAAGCCTTGAATTGGTGGATTTTCTCTTTAAGTTTGAATCTCTTTTTCATATAGATAGTAACGGTGCAAAAATAGGAAAAATAAAGCAAACGGAAATGGCGCTTGTAATTCTAAAAACGTACCTTTGCGAATGGCTTTGTCATTAAAGGTGTGGTATAAAAAATCAAGAGGTGGACAGAACTTTTTTATGTATGTTTGCAGCGTCATATTCTCAGATTGTGTTCGTAGGACCTCGCATAGTCAGGAGGTGTGGCACATTGATGTTAATTTAGAGGTCCCCCTATGTATTATGAAACGTTTTTTCTGTTTTTGGATAATTACAATGGTATGTTGGATTTCATCTGCGCAAGTTATTGTAAATCAAGATTTTGAAAATGGGTTGGGGGATTGGCAGGCGATTTCTATGAACACATCTAATGACTATTGTTTCGGATTCAACCATCCGCAGACAACGGCACACAGCGGTAGTGGTTACTTCCAATTCAGCAGTTACTATTCTGCCAGCGACTACAATCAGTATCTCATCTCTCCCCGCTTAAACCTCAGCGGCGAGGCGTTGATGTTTTATTTCAGCCGGAAAGCGAGCACTAATGGAACGGAATCTTTCCAGATTATGGTTTCCACCACCGACAGTGCCATCACCAGTTTTTCCCCGTTGGGAAGCGTGATTACCCCTACTACAACTTGGACGCAATATACCGTTACGTTGCCTGCAAACACCCGCTTTGTGGCGTTTCATTACACGGCAAACTACCAGTATTATACGGGTATTGACGACATACTCATTACTTATATCAGCAACAATCCCGAAATTTCCCTGTCCGGGTTGCAGGTTCCTTCTTTTGTGAATGAAGGCGATACTTTTTCAGTGTCGGGAACAGTGTTCAACAGCAGTTCTGTCGCCTTGAACAGTTTCCAAGTGACCTACACCATTGATGGTATCCCGGCCGTCGGCAACATATCGGGCATCTCTGTTCCAAGTGCTTCCTATTACACCTTCACCCATCCCATACCCGCCTCCATTGCCACTGCGGGGAATCATCTGGTTGCAGTGACAGTCAGCAACCCCAACGGAATTGCCGATGTGATTTCCGACAATACGTTGTCCGACACCATAAAAGTTTGCGGCGTCATTTCGTCATTGCCTTATAATGAGGGCTTTGAAAACGGGATAAACTGCTGGCAGGCGATTTCTATGAACACCACCAATAATTGCGTTGTGGTGACTTCTACGTCCGCTCACACCGGAGCATCCTATTTCAGATTTAGCAGTTATTATAGCACCAGTGGAAACTATGCCCAATATTTGATTTCTCCGGAGTTGTCGTTGAACGCTCCGACTGGCTTTTCTTTCTATGCAAAAGATATGTATGGTTATGATACTGAAACCATACAAGTGATGTATTCCACTACCAATGACAGCCTGGGCAGTTTCACGAACCTGGGGGAAGGGATCTCTTTGGGCAGTTGGCATCAGTATGTGAGGTTGATTCCGGCTAACGCGAAATATGTCGCAATCAAATATACGACCCAGAACCAATATACTACGGGAATTGACGACATCAGTTTCTATGAAGTGCCTACTGCTCCTGAAATCGAGTTGACGGAGATTCACGCGCCGCTGATGGCGGGAAACAACACCCCGTTCACGCTCACTGGCAGGATTGCCAATCACGCCAGCACCCCTGTCTCCTCCTTTATGGTGGCTTGCACGGTTGGCGGGAACACGACCATCGACACCATCACAGGCATCAACGTGGCCTATAATGAAACATTTGAGTTTGCCATTCCCACCCCTGTCGTGATTCCCACAGTAGGGAACTATACGCTCAACATCACGGTAAGCAATCCCAACGGTGTGGCGGACAATCTGGCGGACAACACGCAATCCGTGGCAGTGGATATATACGAGTCCGCCACGGCGGTGCAGCGCAAAGTGCTGATGGAACATTTCTCCACCGCCAGCTGCCCGAACTGCATCGACGGGCATCATTACATAGAGGCGGCCATGCCTAGCTATGAGGATGACATCATCTGGGTGACGCACCACACGGGATACTACAGCGACCTGCTGACCATCACACCCAGCACCGCCTTTAAGGTGTTCTTTAACGATAACGGTGGTTCCTACGCACCGGCAGTTATGCTCGACCGCACCTATTTTGGAGATCAGGAATTCACGCACGCACTTGGTACACCCCCCGGTCCAGTCTTCTATCCTTATACCGACTTGAACGACGGTTTTGCAGCCGCGCTGTCCATTCCAGCATACATCACGGTAGAGTTTAGTGCGATGAGTTATGATGCGGCTACGCGCCAACTCACGGTCACCGTTTCGGGTGAGGTAGTTCATACGTTAGACGCCATCGACCCTCGCCTCAATGTCTGGCTGTTGGAGGACGGCATCATCGCCGACGGCGACACCATCCCCGGCCACGGCCCCATTCAGGCTTACGCACCCGCAGGATTCACCCACGACCACGTGATCCGCGAACTCCTCAATGCAAACACGTGGGGAGAAGACAATGTGATTCCATCCACTGCAGGGGCTACCTACAGCAAATCCTATACATTTACCGTTTCAAACAAGTACATCGACTCACTCTGTTATCTGGTGGCTTTTGTTAGCGAAGGCAACCATAGTAATATCAACAATTGCCGGGTTTATAATGCTGAGAAATCAAGAAAACTTACGGAACCGGCACCGCAGAATGATGATTTTGCTTTGGTTTTGACATACAATGACCAACCCCTTCAGACGGGTGACACCATCCAGGTTACCACAATGGATAATGTGGTATCGAACATTTTCGTGGGCTATGCCAACGAGGGAACTGCCGACATTACTTTCAAGGTACAGCGGGAAAATATAGAGATGGCCCCTGGAGCGGAAGCATTGTTCTGCATAGCCAACGTCTGTTATGGTGGCACGTTTTCCGCAGAAATCCCGTTGCCCGCCGGCACTGCGGTGCCCGCCTCTGCCGAAAGCGAGGCTCTTCACGCCACCTATATGGCTGTCAACGGTGGCAACTCCCTCGTGAAATACAAGTTCTTAAATGTGGCTGACACCAGCGATGCCGTGCATTTCTTTATCCGTTACACTTCAGAAACGGGAATACACAACTTCACGGCAACAGCACTTCGCCTTTATCCCAACCCTGCTAGCGAGATCATTCACATTTCCGGTTTGTCAGAGGCCAACTACCCCTATTCTGTTTACTCGGTTACAGGCCAGCGGGTGCAGGACGGGACAACCAACGGCAGCATCCCCGTCGCAAGACTTGACTCCGGGATATATATCTTGGAGTTGCTTACAGAGAAGGGAACAGAACGGATAAAGTTCGTGATACGGTAGAAAACCATTTGTTTGTCTCACGTCCCTTCCTCTTTTTTGCAATCCTTGCCACGCACGGAGCAACTGTTTTTTTCTATCTTTTTCATATTAATGCTGCAAAAATAGTCAAAAAAAACAGCAGACTGAAAGGATATTCGTAATCCTAAAAAGTGTACCTTTGCACCTGCCTTCGTTCCCGAAGGGAGAAACCAAATAACCTTTACAGACAGAAAAATAGCAAAAACAGCAACCGTATGCTGGCGGAGAAGACATTGGAGAAGCTGCGTATCCTGGCGGAGTCGGCGAAATACGACGTGTCGTGTTCGTCGAGCGGCACCGTGCGCAGCGGCAAGAAGGGGATGGTGGGCAACACCGTGGGCGGCGTGGGCATCTGCCACTCCTTCGCCGACGACGGCCGTTGCATCTCGCTGCTGAAGGTGATGCTGACCAACCACTGTATGTACGATTGCGCCTACTGCGTGAACCGCCGCTCCAACGACATCAAGCGCGCCACGCTCAGTGTCAGCGAGTTGGAGGAGATTACGATGGAGTTCTATCGCCGCAATTACATCGAGGGACTGTTCCTCTCCAGCGGGGTGGTGCGCAACCCCGACTACACTATGGAGCGGCTCACCGCCATCGTCCGCGACCTGCGGTTAGTGCATCGTTTCAACGGCTACATCCACCTGAAGGCCATCCCCGGTGCCTCGCAGGAGCTGCTCAACGTGGCTGGGCGCTACGCCGACCGTATGAGCGTGAACATCGAAATCCCCCGCGAGGAGTCGCTCAAGATGCTCGCACCCGAGAAGGACCACCAGAGTGTCTTCCAGCCGATGAAACTCATCCAGCAGGGCGTGCTCGAAAACAAGGAGGACCGGCAGCGGATGCGCCACGCGCCGCGTTTTGTGCCCGCCGGGCAATCCACCCAGATGATTGTGGGCGCCACCCAGGACTCCGACCGCGAGATCCTCACGATGTCGTCGCTGCTCTACGGCCAACCCTCGATGCGCCGCGTCTATTACTCCGGCTACGTGAGCGTCAACACCTTCGACACAAGACTTCCGGTGCTCAAACAGCCGCCGCTCGTGCGTGAGAACCGCCTCTACCAAGCCGACTGGCTGCTCCGCTTCTACCATTTCAAGGTGGAGGAGATTGTCGATGACCTGCACCCGAACCTCGACTTGGAGGTGGACCCCAAATTGGCGTGGGCGCTGCGCCATCCCGAAGCATTTCCCGTCGATATCAACACCGCCGACTACGAGATGCTGTTGCGTGTGCCCGGCCTCGGCACCAAGTCGGCGTGGCTCATCGTCAACTCCCGCCGCTTCAACCGCCTCACCACCTTCGACCTCAAGAAGATGGGGGTGGTGATGAAAAAGGCCAAATACTTCATCACCTGCCACGAGCTCGGTGCCTCTGACCTGCAACCCCTCCTCGGCATCAACGAGCTGAGTCCTGAACGCCTGCGCCCGCTGCTCGTCTCCAAGACGGAGCAAAAACTCGCCGCGAAGGAGGCGCAGTTGTCGTTGGAGTTTGGAGACTCGAGACTTGAGACGTAAGACTTTCTTTAAGCAGTCCCGAAGGGACAAAATCCTAGTAACCCCTCACAAGGCGAAGCCGCAGTGTGGGGTCTCTCACACGAGCGACGAAGAAGCCGCAGTGTGGGGGTCCGCAAATCGCAAATAGTAAATCGCCCATCGCAATGACCTACTACACCTTCGACAACACCCTTGACGGCCTCCTAACCGCAGTTTTCGAGGCCTTTGAGCTGCACGAGCGGCCGGAAGCGCTGTTGTCAGCCGGCGACCCCATACCGCTCTTCTGCGACGACCTGCATCAAGTGCCGACCGACGAGGAGAAGGCGGGCCGCGTGTGGAAGGGGTTGGAAAAACGACTGTCGAAGGAGGCTGTCAAGATGATAACGGTCAGCTGGTTGTCGGAGCTGCCCGAACTCAATAACGCGCTGTTCCACTACATCTGCAAAGTGTTCCGGCAGCCGGAAGGAGGCGAGAGCATCGAGCGTAACTTCGCCGACCCGGATGTCTTGGCCGTGACCAACATCGCCCGCAAGGTGATGCACGAGCAGTTGCGGATGAAACAGTTCATCCGTTTCCAGAAGGCTAAGGACGGCACCTATCTGGCGGTCATCTCCCCAGGCCACAACGTGCTGCCGCTCATCACCGACCATTTCGCCGACCGCTTCAACGACCAGCCGTGGCTCATCTACGACGCCAAGCGGCACTACGGGTATTACTATGACGGAACAGCCGCCCCCGTACGCATCACTTTCGCCGACGAGTCCGCCGTGGCCTTCAGCCTCACCGACGGCCGTCTGAACGACGAGGTGCTGAGCGACGACGACCACCTGTTGCAGGACCTGTGGCGCACCTACTTCAAGGCCATCTGCATCAAGGAGCGGATGAACCCCCGCAAGCAACTCCAGGATATGCCGAGAAGGTACTGGAGGTATCTGACGGAAAAACAGACAAATAAGAGTTAATAGATGATAGATAATAGTTGTTGGTAGCTCAAGGCTAACGGCTAATTCCTAACTACCACAAACTTCACATCGCTAAATAAAAGGGATCTCTTATGAAGCAAAATGAAACGGAATTATCCCTTTAAGTCTTGCAAAAAAACGGTTTGATAATCCGCGTTAATCTGCGTGGTCTGCGGGACAATCATAAGCCCCTAAACTCGCAGAAATACGCAGACAGGATATTTACAAGATTCAAGGGGATAATTCAGAAAAAAATGGGAGCAGGTACATTTCCCTACTCCCATTATTAATTATCAATTCTTCATTCTTAATTCTCAAGCTCCGCTTTGATGGCCTCGTTGATGAGTTTCACGAAATCGCCGAGCGGCATCGTGCCGTCGTTGATGTTGCCGTGGCGGCGCACGCTGACAGTGCCGTCCTTCTCCTCATTCTCACCCACGATGAGCATATAGGGGATCTTGGCAGTTTCGGCGTCGCGAATCTTACGGCCGGTCTTCTCGCTGCGCTCGTCGATGTAGCAGCGGATGTCCTGCTCGTCCAAAGCGGCGCGCACCTTCTGCGCGTAGTCCATATACTTCTCACTGATGGGCAGGATGACGACCTGGTCGGAGGTGAGCCACAACGGGAAGTTGCCGCCGGTGTGCTCCAACAAGACTGCCACGAAACGCTCCATAGAGCCGAACGGGGCGCGATGGATCATCACCGGACGCTTCTTCTGGCCGTCAGCATCGGTATATTCCAGACCGAAACGCTCGGGCAGGTTGTAGTCCACTTGGACCGTACCCAGCTGCCACTCGCGGCCGATGGCGTCTTTCACCATAAAGTCGAGTTTCGGGCCGTAGAAGGCGGCTTCGCCCTCCACCTCGATAGTGTTGAGACCCTTCTCGGCGGCAGCCTCGATGATGGCGCGCTGTGCCTTCTCCCAGTTCTCGTCGGTGCCGATGTACTTCTCCTTGTTGTTCGGGTCGCGCAGAGAGACCTGTGCCTTATAGTTTTCGAACTTCAAAGTCTTGAAGATGTAGAGGATGATGTCGATGACCTTGCAGAACTCCTCCTTAATCTGGTCGGAGGTGCAGAAAAGGTGGGCATCGTCCTGCGTAAAGCCACGGACTCTCGTCAGGCCGTGCAACTCACCGCTCTGCTCGTAGCGATACACGGTGCCGAACTCCGCGAGACGGAGGGGTAGCTCTTTGTAGGAGCGCGGACGTGCAGCGTAAATCTGACAGTGGTGCGGGCAGTTCATCGGCTTGAGGAAGAACTCTTCGCCCTCTTGCGGCGTGGTGATGGGACGGAAAGAGTCCGCACCATATTTGGCATAGTGACCAGAGGTCTTATAGAGGTTCACATTACCGATATGCGGAGTGATAACCTGCAGATAACCATATCTTTTCTGCACTTTGCGCAAAAACTGCTCGAGGCGGTCGCGGAGGGCGGCACCCTTCGGCAGCCACAACGGCAGACCTTGTCCCACCAGCGGAGAGAAGGTGAACAGTTCCATCTCACGACCCAGTTTGCGGTGGTCGCGCTTGGCAGCCTCTTCGAGGAGGGCCAAGTATTCGTCCAATTCTTTCTTCTTCGGGAAGGTGACGGCGTAGATACGGGTCAGCTGTTTACGCTTCTCGTCACCGCGCCAGTAGGCACCGGCCGTCTTGAGCAGCTTGATGGCCTTGATGGCGGAGGTGTCGTGCAAGTGCGGACCGCGGCAGAGGTCGGTGAAGGGACCGCTCTCGTAGAAGGAGATCTGTCCGTCTTCCAAACCGTCGATGAGCTCCAGCTTGTACTCGTCGCCTTTCTTCTGGAAATAGTCGAGGGCCTCGGCTTTGGGCACCTCGCGGCGCACGAACTGAATCTTATGGGAGGCCAACTCCTTCATCTTCTCCTCGATTTTTGGAAAATCGTCGGAGGAGATGTTGTAGTCCATAAAGTCGATGTCATAGTAGAAACCGGTCTCGATATGGGGACCGATACCGAACTTGACACCGGGATAGAGGGACTCGATGGCAGCCGCCATCAGGTGGGCGGAGCTGTGCCAGAAGGTGTCCTTACCTTCGCGGTCGTTCCAGGTGTAGAGGGTGAGGGTGGCATCCTCGTTGATGGGTTTGTCCAGCTCGACCAGTTGGTCGTTCACTTTGGCCACTAAGACGTTGCGGGCCAGGCCTTCACTGATGGCGAGTGCCACCTGATAGGGGGTGGAACCCTTCTCCATCTGCTTAATAGAGCCGTCAGGCAATGTTATATTAATCATAATATCAGTATGTTATAGTAAAAATGGGGTTGCCTTGAAAAGGCGTGCAAATATATAAAAAAAGTAAACGGTTAGGGCAGCTTGGATGTAAGTCTGTAGTTTCCACTGCCGAAGGTCTTCACTTCATAGCCTTTTGAGGTGGGTAGCCACACTTCGGCTTCCGTGTTTGCCGGGATGTGTATGTTCCATTCCAGCCGTCCTCTGTTGTGTCGCCAGCTGCTGGTGATGTCTCCGGATACCGACTGGTAGGTGCAGGTCACCCGGTTCAATCCATCGACAGGGTAGGGCTTGAGTTGTATTTTGCGGTATCCCGGCTCCAGGGCACGGATGCCGGCCAGGTATTCGTACTCCCAAAGGATGAGGTCGCCGAGCAGCATCACGTGGTTGCCCGAATTCATATAGGGGGCGGCGGTGTTGCCGTTCCAGAGTTCCCAGATGGTGGTGGCGCCGTTGCGAACCATATAGCCCCAGCTCGGGTAAGTGTCGCTGCTGGCAATCTTGAAGGCGAGGTCGCCGCGCCCGTGGTCCGTGAGGGTGCGCATCAGTTGCTGGATGCCCACCACTCCGGTGGAGACGTGCCCCCCGAACTCGTTCATCGTCTTGTCGATGATGTTGGCAAACACCTTGTCCTCCATATCTTTCGGCACCATACCGAAGGCTAACGGCAGGATGTTGGCAGTGACGGTGTTGTTGTCGTAGCGTCCGGTCTTTTGGTCAAGATATTTGGCATTGTACGCTTTTGTGATATTGGCGATGTCTGCTTGAAACATAGCGACATCTGTAGTTTTTCCCAACAATCCTGCAAAATAAGCCATTTTTCCTGCCAGATAGCAATAGAATGGGGTGGAGATGACGGGCGCTTGCGTCATACGGGATGGGTCTTTGGCGTGTACCAGGTCGAGTGACTCGGGCGGCATACACCAGTCGCCGTAGCAGTCGCGGGTGAGGATGCCATCCACCAGGTAGCTGCGTTTCATATAGAGCATCCAGCGCTTCATAGCCTCGTAATGCAGACGGATGGGCTCGATGTCGCCGTAGCGGGTGTAGAGCATATCGGCCACAGTGATGAGCGCCCCGGGCCAGGTCATATTGTCGGTGTAGCGTCGCCAGTAGTTCGGCCACACGTCCGACAGGGAACCGCTGTACCATTGGCTGTCCTCGCCGTCGATGAGCCATTTGCTATAAAGGCGGTGGTTGTCGAAGATGTACGACTCGCCGTAGTTGCCCGTGGTGCGGTCGCCGGTCCAGCCCATACGCTCGTCGCGCTGCGGACAGTCGGTGGGCATACTGCGGTAATTGCCGCGGATGCCCCAGTAGGCGTTATGGTACACGGCATTGAGAATCTCGTTGGAGGTCTCGAAATGCCCGGTCACGGCCATTTCATCGTAAAGCACAAGTCCTTCAAAATCGCTGAGGCTGGGCTTGCCACGCAATCCGGTGATTTCCACATAGCGGAAGCCGTGGTAGGTGAAGGTGGGGTGCCAGTATTGGGCGGTGCCACGGTGACCGGCAACATATCGGTCGGTGAAGCCGGCACCGCGCAGGTTCTCGGTGTAGAGGGTGCTGTCGGGGTTGAGACTCTCGCCAAAACGCAGGGTGATGGTGTCGCCGTCATACTGTCCGCGGATGTGCATACCCAGATATCCCACCATATTCTGCCCCATATCGAGCATCCATTGGTCGCCCTTGCGGAACAATGCGACGGGCCTCACGGTGTCTTGCACCTTGAGGTTGGGGTTGGATTGCGGCATCAGGCTCCCTTCGGGCGGGTGAACGCCGAAAACGGGTATCCATTGGGAGTCGTCGTAACCTGCTGAGGTCCAGTCGCCGAGTTCGAGGCGCGCGTCGTAGGTCTCGCCATCAAACTCATTCAGGGTGCGGATGGGCCCTTGGTTGGTGATTTTCCAGCTGTCGTTGCTGACGATGCGCTCGGTGGTGCCGTCCTGGTAGGTGACCTCCAGCTGGAGGATCATTCTAGGGCGTCCGTAGTGCATCACGTGGGTCTCGCCGCCCCATTCATTCTCGCCACGGTTGTAGCGCATAGCGAAGTAGCGGCCGGCCGCGAGAATGACGCCGATGGCATTGTCGCCCTTATGCAGCTGCTGGGTCACATCAAAGGCGTTGAAATACACCCTCTTGCGATAGTCGGAGAGGGCGGGCTTGAAGATCTCTTCCGCTGCAACTTCCGTGCCGTTGAGGAAAGCGCTGTACTGGCCGAGGCCGCACACATAGAGCCGTGCCTCGCGGATGTCGTCGCGCAGGTGAAACTCCTTGCGCAAGTAACGCGCCGCGATGCGGGTCCTGCGCAACAGACTGTCGTCGTTGAACTCGTGACCGATCCATAACGCACTCCAATCTTCGGAATTTAACAGGCTGATCTCAAACGATTTGACTTCACTTTCCAATACTTCTATTATGGTTGACGTTCCCGTATTGTTTTTTTTCTGATTTCTATTCTCTACAGTGTATGTAACATAAGTCACGACTTTCCAATAGGCCTTGTCGCGGCTTTCCAACGGCTTGCCTTTGTAAGGAATATAGAGCATTTGGTCGGAAGAGACGGTCTTGGTGTCCCAAAGGTCGCCGATGTTGCGGCGCGCATTTTCCTTCGTGGAGGCCACAATGAGACGATAGGAGGTCTGCCGGACATTTTGGACAGAATCATTGTCGGCATATTTCCAGCTGAAGCGGGGCTGGTTCGTGGCGAGCGGCTGAGAACCATCCTGCATCTCCACGGTGGGACTGACGATGCGAACCGGTTGGGTTTGCCCGAATATCGCGGTGCACCACAAGACGGAAAGGAACAATAGTAGAGTCTTTCTCATAAAGATGTGAGTATTAAAACTTTAGTATTAAAGACGATCTTGACTTCTTGGTTTAAAATCAAAGCCTTGACGGTTGACTATAGGTACAGGTTCGAATCCCCGTAGCTGAGGAAGCGGTAGCCGTGGTCGAGGGCGTGGCGATAGATAGCACGCCATTGGTCGCCGACAAAGGCGGAGATGAGCAGCAGCAGCGTGCTTTTGGGCTGGTGGAAGTTCGTGATGATGCCCTGCACGACACAAGGCTTGTAGGTGGGGAGGATGATCAGGCGCGTGGCGGCGCGCAGCAGGTCGGTGTCTTGTTGTTCCAGATAATCGTGGATGGCTGTGAGCGACTCCTCGAGGGTGACGGCGCGCAGGGCCGGGTCGTCGTATATTTCCCATTGCTCCACCAGAAGAGGGTGGGGGCGTCCGGTTTTCAATTTGGCCCCGATAATGAAGAGCGACTCCAATGTGCGAGCCACGGTGGTGCCCACGGCGATGCGCCGGCGGCCCATATTGTTCAGCAGCAGGTTGATGAGTGCCTCTGTGATGACGATTTTCTCCTCGTGCATATAGTGGTCGCCGATGGTCTCTGTAGAGACGGGCTTGAAGGTGCCGGCTCCGACGTGCAAGGTCACATACTCGGTGCGAATGCCTTTTTGATGGAGGGATTCGAACACGGCGGGGGTGAAGTGCAGTCCGGCGGTGGGGGCGGCCACGGAGCCGTCATATTTGGCGTAAACGGTTTGATAGCGTGTCTCATCGTCGGCGGTGGCGGCGCGCTTGATGTAGGGTGGGAGGGGTATCTTGCCGTAATGTTCCAGCCATTCGGCAAACGACACGTCGGGGGCGTCCCACGAGAAAGTCACCTCGAAGGAGGCGCCTTCCATATTTTCGCCGCGCGTGGCGGTGACGCGCACTTGCCGGTCGCCGATAGGCACGTCGATGAAGAGCGGGTGTTTCCAGCGCTTGGCGTTGCCCACCATACATTTCCACGTCACCGTGCCCGTCTGGGCGAAGGCCGTGGCGGGGTCGGTGGTGGGGGCGAGGGGCTCGAGGCAGAAAATCTCGATGGCCGCGCCCGTGGTGTTGTGCACCAGCAGTCGCGCGTGAATGACCTTGGAGTCGTTGAGGATGAGCAGGTCGTTGGGGGAAAGCTGCTCCGCCAGCTGGCTGAACTGACGGTCCGTTATTTTCCCGTCCCTGTAAACAAGCAGTTTGGACTGGTCGCGCTGGGAGGCGGGGAAGAAGGCGATGCGCTCTTCGGGCAGCTCGTAGTTGTAGTCCTCGATTCGTATGTTTCTATCGTCTGTCATAATGGCGGCAAAAATACGAAAATTAGTGGCGAAAGGACGGAAACAATGTCCATTATAATCGGTTTTGAAAAGCTTGTCGTTGTATATGGCTGAATTACAAATAAATAAAAAACGGTTGCTTCATTTTGCCCAAATGAAAAAAAATGTATTTTTGCAGCCTCGAAACGGGATATAGCGTAGTCCGGTTATCGCGCCTGCTTTGGGAGCAGGAGGTCGCCTGTTCGAATCAGGCTATCCCGACGCGGATGGTTCCGTAGCTCAACTGGATAGAGCAGCTGCCTTCTAAGCAGCAGGTTCTGCGTTCGAGTCGCAGCGGAATCACACAAGCTCAGGCACTTGTCAATAGGCAAGTGCTTTTTTTGTGCCTTTGTATTGCAAGAAATTGTATTTTTGCACAATCAATAATTGGAAGATGCCATATTCGAGCGATTTGTTGAAAGTGAAACAGACAGGATACTCGCTGTCGGCGGGGCGGGTGCTCATATCCGCGCCCTACTACAACGACGCCTTCTTCAATCGCTCGGTGGTGCTGCTCACCGACTACGACGCGGAGCATTGCGCCGGGCTTATCCTCAACCACAAACTGCCTTACAAGGTGAATGATCTCGTGGACGAATTGCACGTGGATTCGCCGATGTTCTTGGGCGGCCCTGTGCTGCCCTCGGCCCTCTTCCTGCTGCACAACTACGAAGGCAGCAAGGCCTCCTCCCGCGTAGTGCCCGACATTTACGTCGGCTACGACAAGTCGCTGCTTGCCCTCATCCAGGACCAGGCCATCGCCAACCTGCACTACAAGTTCCTGATGGGCTACGCCGGCTGGTCGCCGGGACAACTGGAGGGCGAGCTGCGCAAGAATATGTGGGTAATCGGCAACCCCACGCCCGATCTGGTATTCCGCACGGAACCCGACCAGATCTGGAACCGCGCGGTGCAGATTCTCGGTCCCGACTACGCCCACTGGCTTCAAATCCCCAAGTACATAAATTTGAACTGATGGCTCTTAAAAAACATATTCTCTGTCTCTTTGCCCTTGTCTTTGGGGCATCTCTGACCTTGCAGGCGCAAGATCTGGAATCTGTGGGCACCTTTGCGGGAGGCGTCTCCGCAGGCCTCACCGCCACCCAGATTTCCGGCGACAACCTGGCCGGCTTCCATAAGGTGGGCGCCACCGCCGGCGTGTTTGCCAACTGCGTGCTTGCTGACCAGCCTAAGTTCGGGCTCAAGCTCCAGCTGGAGATGAACTTCGTGATGAAGGGCAGCCACTCCTATACGCCGCCCAGCCAGCCGGTGGACCCGATGTCTAAGTATGTGCTCAATTTGGGTTATATCGAGGTGCCGGTCTTGTTCCGTTTCCGTTTTGCGCGCATCACCATCCGCAACCGGAGTGATTTCGAGTTGGAAGCCGGCCCCGCTTTCGGCATCCATCTCTATACCCGCGAGCGCGATGCATACGGCGCTGTCGTGGGACGTCCCGAATTCAAATGGTGGGAACTCTCGATGATGGGCGGGCTGAGCTATCGGTTCAAGGAACATCACGCCGTCACCTTGCGCTACTCCAATTCCATTTTGCCGGTGCGCAAGCCTACCTGGGCCGTCAACCAGACGGTCAAGATGCAGTTCAACTCGGTGTTGTATCTTATCTACTCGTATCAATTTTAAAATCCTCCTCCACATCCCAGAAGGCGCGCACGTTAATGTCGTGCGAGAAGGGGATGATGGTTTCCGGCTGCACGCCTTTCTGGTAGTCGCCGGAATCCCAGCGCCCGTTGCCGTTACGGTCCAGAATGGCCCGGATCTTGTAAGGCCCCGGCTCCAGATGGCTGTAGTCCTTGGTGGCATCTCCCGTGAGGATGTCCTGCTGTAGCGTTGTGCTCCCGCTCAGCAACTGCACGATGACAGGATATCCGCATTCTCCCACCTGATAATGAATCTGGATGTTGCCGTAGTCTTTTTCCGACTTGTAGCTGAAGGAGGTTCTGAGCGTGTCGTTCACCAGTCCGTTGTACCCGAAAAACAGGGAGTCGGGAATCATCACTTTGTAATGTTTCTTGGTCTCGAACGGGTAGGGGATGGCGATTTCGGTCAGGACAGTGTCTTTCGGGAGGGGAATCCACACCGTTGCGGTGTCGTTTTTGCCCTGTCGTTGCGAGTAGATGTAAACAGGGAAGGAGTCAATCGGCTGGATGGGGTAGGAGAATCGCAAGGTCAGGGGCTGGTAGCAATGGCCTTCGTTGAGGAACGTGCCCCTGAGGGTGTTCTGGGCACCGCCGCCACGGCCGGTGTTGGGCTTGGCCTTGAAGGGTTTCAGATGGACGGTGTCCGTGTGGCTGTCAGCGATGAATATGACGGCCAGGGTGTCGAAATCCGTTTTCTTCAGGTACCAGGTAAGCGTGTCGCGCCCTTGGTTCCATACCTCGATATGGTCGGCGGGTCCCCAAAGGGGCTGTTGTTCGAGATGGGACACGGGGGTGCTGAAGGGGAACTTGTAGATGCCGGCGGCCGGGTTTTCGTAGCGCATCAGCTTCGGGAAGGAGTCCTGGCTCAGGAAGCTGTGCAGCTGGATTTTGGCGACGGTGGAGTCGGCCGACAGGGGATTGCCGCTGCTGTCGGTGGCGGGCGGCGGAACGGCCGATACGAGTTCCTTCTGGTAGGCAATCTCCTCGTTGGGCAGGTCATAGATGTAGTTGCCGTTGATGTCCTTGAGCGCGAAAATCTTGTAGTCGCCCGGCGCGATGTTGCGGAACTGGAACGAGCCGTTCTTCTGGCTCTTGGTGACATAGTCGGGCAGGGCGCTCAGCGGCAGCGAGTCGATGTCGTGGTGATAGAGCATCACCAGCAGGTCCTCCGCCGGCGTCAGGGAGGATGCGTTCTGGATGCTGCCCTCCAGCATAAAAGAGTCGATGACGGGGCCGGTGGAGAAACTGTAATGGAACAGGCTGAGCGGGTTGCCCTCGTTGTAGTCCTGGATGCAGTTGGTGAACACCATATTGTAGGTGGTGTTGGCGCGGAGCGTGTCCTTGAACTTGACCACGAGCGTCTTGCCCTTCACGGTGTAGGTGGGTTTCTCCTTCAGCGGGGGCGATATCATCACGTTCTCCTGCGGGTTGTTCAGCGTGAAAAACTCGTCCAGGGTGATGTGGATCTGCTTCTCCCCGAAGTTGACGCTCTGGTTGTCGGGCGTGGACTTCAGCACCTTGGGCGGGGCTGAGTCACGCGGGCCACCGGTGGGCGTGACCACCTTCGCACACGCCCCGCAAAGCAGGACGAGAGCCAAAAGGGAGAATATGTGCCGGACGGTTTTCAAGTTTTTTTTCTTTTGTAAAATGATAAAAAGAAGAGAGCGTTTTCAGGATTACTGTCCCTTCGGGTGGTCGCTTTCCACTTGCGGGACGTTGCTGTAGCTGTAGTAGTTGAGGTCCACGCGCTCGGTCCAGCCCTGGGAGCGCCAGAAGGCGTTGCCGATCTCGTTGCCCTTCATCACCAGCAGGCCGCTCTTCTTGATGCCCTCCTGCTCGATGGCCCCATAGACAGCGGCCAGCAGGGCCTTGCCGATGCCCTGGTTGCGCAAGTCGGCGCGCACCACGGTGTGATAGACGTAGGCGCGGCGCCCGTCCATCCCGCACAAGATCACCCCCACTAATTCGTCGCCCCGCAGAGCCACGAAGTTGGAGGTCGGGTTCTTCTTCAGGAACTTGGTGATGCCCTCTTCGGAATCGTCGTAACTGCGCAGCGCCATCCCTTCCGTGATGGACCAGAGATGGTGTACTTGAGGATAGTCGGCGGCTGTCATCAGCCGGATGGTTGTGCCTTCCATATTACGGTTTCTTTTCTTGTTGATGATGTTGAAGATTGTTTAATGCCTGGTTTTGGGATGCTTTGAGCATTTCGGACACAAACCCTTTATCGTGAAATTGGCGGATTGCTTGGCGTATCCCTCGGGTAAGTTCACCTCCGGAATGGGGATGTCGTCGAGACAAAAGGTCTGGTGGCATTGCTCGCAGTGGAAATGGGCGTGCAGGTCGTCGTCCGACTCGTCGTTGAGGCTGCGGCACAACTCGTAGCGCGTGCCCGTGCAGCCGTCGTCGATGGCGTGTACCAGATGGTGCTCCAGAAAGAGCGTCACCGTGCGGAAGATGCCCGACTTGTCGATGGTGACGATTTCCTGCTCCAGCTCGGAAAGCGTCAGAGGCCTCACGGCATCTGCCAGCGTGCGAACCACGATGTCGCGGTTGGCAGTGGGCCGGATGCCGTGATGTCTCATCAACTCCAAACTTTCGTTTTGTTTCATAGTTGTTTCAGAACAATGATTATTTCTTGATGACTTTCAGCACCGTAGAGCCGTTGTCGGTGCGCACGTGCAGGAAGTAGTTGCCCGGACGCAGCGTGGAGAGGTCAATGTCTGTGCTGAGACCATTGACGTTGTGCTGTGCGACCAGCTGGCCATAGATGTCATAAACCATCACATCCACCACGTTGTAACGCACACTCTGGAGAGAGACTCTGTCGTTGGTCGGGTTGGGATAGACGGAAATGGTACCGGCCAAATCACGGTCGCAGATGCCGCTGTGGGTGGCGGTCACCACGTTGCTGTTGGCCATACCATCCTTCATCGCGATGGCCTTGATGGTGAAATCACCAGAGTAGGAGAGCACGTCGTCGTACACGGGCGAGTTCTCGTCAGGAGTGGTGCCGTCGAAGGTGTAATGGATGGTGGCACCGGGAGTGGCGCACGTGATGGTGATGGCGGACATATTGTTGGTGAGCGGCTGGATGTCGATGACCGGGTCGGCCACGGCCTCAGCGCCTTGCAGCACGATGTCGTCATTGTCGCGCGGGGCAATCTGGTAGGTGCCGTTGTATTGGAGCACGAAGCCCGTCACGTTGGCCACGCTGCCTGCCGGGATGGTCATATCCACCGTCTTGTGGGTGTTGCGCACCTGCATCGTCTCGCCGTTCTGCTCAATCTCGAGGTTCGTGGCGTTGGCCGTGGTGAACTGGCCGCCGTCGGTGAAGGTGACACCCGTGAGGGTGACCAGCTTGGACTCGTACTGATAGTAGAAGGCCGCAATGTCCTCAACAGTGGCGTTGACGGGCGAAACGGTGCCCGTGTTCTGTGTGGAGGCGGCGCAGTCGTGGGTGGGAACCATCTCCACCAGTCCGCCGTAAAGTGTGTAGGTGCCGTAGAGACCGCCGCTGATCACATCACCTTCGTTGTAGCTGTTGGTGATGACATTGTTGTTGTCATAGACCAGCAAACCGGCGCTGTTGTCCTGCACATAGATGTTCTTGCCGCTCTTGAAGACGAACGTGACGTCACCGGCGATTCTATAGACCGTGGAGTTGGTGGTGGTGTTGGCAGCCTTGAAGGCGGCGATGTTGGCCACCGAGACCGGGAATTCGTAGGTGGCGCTGGCTACCAGACTGGGCACGTCACCCTCCTTGAAGGCCTTGGCCTTGACGGTGGTGGTGCTGTCAACGGTGAAGGGCGCTGTGTAAAGCGTGGAGTTCTGCGTGGGCACGCTTCCGTCGGTGGTGTAGTAGATGCTGGCGCCAGGGGTGGCACAAGAGATGGTGACCGTCTGGGAAGCGGCATAGACCATTCCGCCGTTGGGGCTGATCACCGGAGTGGTCACGTTGTTGTGGACGATGCCCGGGATGCCATAGACCACCACGCTGTCGATGGTGACTCTGGAGGTGCCGCTCGGGGGAACGATAGGTGCGGCGATGGCGAAACGCAGACGCACGAAGGCATAGGCGCCCGTGTCGCTGACCACATAAGTGTAGTTCTGCGCATTCTGCGTCAGGTTGATGAGCTCTGTGCCCTGGTAGGTGTTACCGCCGTCGGTGGAGTAGGCAACCGTCATATTGAGGCCGTTGGTGCTCTTGGCGGAGAAGGTGACGCGCGTGACGTCGTTTAGGTCGAAGTTGGTGAAGGTGTAGCCGAGGTGCCCGATGTGGTCGCCGCTCACATAGTAGCGCATCTGCATCGACTGGTCGCCGCTGATGGCGCTCGTGGTGGTCGCGGTGCCGTGGTACGTGCCCCACTGCTGGCCGGTAGGACCGTTGAAGATCACTTGGTCGTTCTGGAAGTTGTTGCCGCCGAGGAAATGTTCGGTAGAATCAAAGCTGGTATAATAAATAATAGTATCGTTATACACAGGGGCGGGCGGCTCAGGCACGGTGATGGTGTAGGTGGCCGTGGCTACAGGACTGTTGTCCCAGCCGCTCTTGACGGCGATGGCGTTGACCGTGTAGGTGCCGGGTGTGTGCAGCACAACAGGAGCATTGTAGGTGGCTGCAGAAGCCGTGGGCGTGCTGCCGTCCGTGGTGTAGTGGATGGCGGCGCCGCTGGTGGCGCAGGTCATCGTCACGGTGACCATCGTGTCTGTGGTGCCCGTGGCGGGCGTGATGACAGGAGCGGGCAGCGTGGCCGTGGCGGTCAGTGCGACCTGCGCGGTGAGCGTGTCGCTGGTGAAGGTAACAATGCCTGTGGCCGGCTCGGTACCGTCAAAGGTGACCGTCACCTGAGCGGAAGTGGTCGTAGCCGGGATAGAGGTGGCCGATAGCGTGAAGTGCGTGTCGTTGCAAGCCACCGTGACGGGGCTGGCCAGGAACGCGGAAGTGACCGTGATGACACCCGTCAGCGTGGTGCTGTTGAATGTCAGGGATGCCGGCGTGGCGGCCAAGGCCGGCTCGTGAGCGATGGTATAAACGGCCGTCACGCTCTCGCTGGCCGTCCAGTTCTCCTTGAAGGCCTTGGCCTTGAGAGTGGTGTTGGAGGTCAGCGTCACTGGAGTGGCGTAGAGGGTGGAGGTGGCAGTGGGCTCGCTGCCGTCGGTGGTGTAGCGGATCTGGGCACCCGTGGTGGTGCAGGCCATCGTCACCGTGACACTGTCGGCGTAAGTGCCCGTGCCCGGCGTGAGAGTGGGCGTGGCCACCGTCGGGATGGCGATGGTGATGCTCTGCTCGGCCACGGCGCTGTTGGCGTAGTTGGCCTTCACGGCCATCGCCTTGAGGGTGCAGCTCGTCGTCACATCAAAAGGAGCGGTGTAGAGGGTGGAGGTGGCTGTCGGCGCAGTGCCGTCCGTGGTGTAGCGGATTTCAGCACCCGGCTCGGTGACGGCCATCGTCACGTGCGCGGTGAAATAGTAGGTGTCGGGACCCGCATTGTCACCCGTGACCGTGATGGTCGGCGTGGGCAGCACAGGAGCCGTTACCGTGAAGTCGGTCATCGCGCTGACGGCAGGGGTCAAAGGCAGGGAGTCCAAGCCCACCAAAGAGACGGTGGCGCTGAAGGAACCCGCTGGCAACGGACTCAGCACTTGGTTCTGGAAAAGTGCCCAGGTGATGGCGTTGAAATAGAACGGACTCGGCATATTGAGCGCGGAAAGGATGCTGGATTCCACCTTGAGCAGACCGTCGGTGCCAATGGTGAAGTTGTTGATGTCCAGCACCACGTGCATCGTGTCCAGAGTGGAGTAGTTGCTGCCGTCGGCAGGGCTCACGATGGTGAGCGTGGGCTGCGGCACGGGAGGCGTGGCAGCGACCAGGTCGGCATTGTTGCGCGGGTAAATCTGGATGTTGGAATTGTAGATGGCGGCGAAGCCCGTTACGTCAGTCACGGTGCCGGCTGCCAAGGTGGTGTCCAAACCAAAGCGGTTGTAGATGTCGCAGGTGCTGCTGCCTTGCGTGATGGAGGTTGTGCTGCCGGAGAATCCGGTGGGGAAGGTCACGCCTTGCAGCGTGATGAGCTGTGCGTCATATTGGCTGTAGTTGGCCAACAGGTCGGCCATCGTCACCACGATGGGTGCCACAGCGCCGGTGTTGGAAGTGGCCGCAGGAGTGTTCACTGTCGGAGTCAGCTCAATTTGGCCGTTATAGACGGAACGAGTGCCCATAAGGCCGCTGATCTGGTCGCCTTCCTGATAGGGGGTCGTGATTTGGCCGCCGTAAAGCAGCAGTCCGCCGGTGGCATCCTTCACGTAGGTGTAGGAACTCTGCTTGAAGACGTAGGTGACGTCATTAGTGAAGTAATAGGGGGTGCTGTTGTCGGTCAGAGCTTTGAAAGCGGCGATGTTAGCCACCGTGGCCGGGAAAGTGTAGGTGGCCGAGGCCTGGAAGCTCGTGTCGCTGCCCGCCACGGCAATGGCCTTGACCGTGGTGGTGGTGGAAATTGTCAGGGGAGAGGAGTACACCTGCCCATTGGTGGCAGGGTTGGAGTTGTCGGTGGTGTACAGGATGGTGGCACCGGTTGTGGCACAACTGATGGACACCGTTTGCGGGGTGGTGTAAAGGCCGGTGGGAACAGAGAAGGTGGGCGTGGCCACGGTCATAGCCCCTAACTCCACATATTTGTAGATGGCCACCAGATTGGAAACGGAACTGCCGCTGGTGTAGCAACTGAAGATTTTCGGGTTGTTGCTCTCGTTGAAACGCATATGGGTTCTGTCCGTCTCGGTGGTCTGTGCCACCACGGTGGTCTCGCCGTTGGCGCCTATGGTGATGAGAAACGAACCGCGGCTGTCCAAAGTGGCCTTGGTGCGGAGATAGTTGCCGCTGGTTGTACCGGCTGCGTAGAGGTACCCTGTGCCGGTCTGGAAGGCGAAGGTGCCCGCGGAGACGCCAGCCTCCAGGGTCAGGATCTGCACGTCACTGGTGATGACGGCGATGTCGCCGGTCTTGGTGATGGCCGTGGCCGCACGGTTGTTGGATTGCTGGGTCGTGCTGAGCGCGTAGTCGTAGTCGGCGGCGACGATGATGACGCTGTCACCCGCGCTCAGCGAACTGACGCTCGTGACCTTCTGCCAACCCTTTTCAGCGAAACCGTTATTCGCCAAAAGCAGGAATAAACCCATTAATACGGCTGTCAAACCGCATTGCATAATGTGTAATAATCGATTGTTTTTCATAATCTTTCTTTTTATATTGTTGTAATTTCCTAATTTCCAATATTTCGTCACACGTTTTTCCGTCAATCTCCCCACCGCGGCTCCGCCTTGTGGGGGTGTTTGGTCTGTCAATCTCCCCACTGTCGCTGCGCCTTGTGGGGGCGTTTGGTCTGTCAATCTCCCCACTGCGGCTGCGCCTTGTGGGGGCCTACCTGGCTCTTGCCCCTACGGGGCCGTTTAATGTATAATCGTAATTCTCCATTCTCCATTCTCAATTCTCAATTATTTACTGCTTTCCTTATAACTCACCACCGCCCCCGTGTTGATGACGACTGCCATCACGGACAGCACAATGAACTCTGTTCGCAAACTCTCCACCTCCGTGCCTTTCAGCACCACTTTCTTGATGACATTCATAAAGAACGACATCGGATTGAGGTAGTTGATTTTATGCGCCCATTCGGGCATACCCTCCGTGGGCGTGAAGAGGCCGCTCAGCAGGACAAACACGATGAAGAGGAACAGCACGATGAACATTGCCTGTAGCTGGTTGTCGGCGATGCTGGAGATGAAGAATCCCAGGCCGAGCATCACCAACAGATAAATGGCCGTGCACCCGAGCAGCATCGGGATGCTGCCCTGTACCGTGATGCCAAACACTATTTTCATTATCACCAACCCGATGATGAACTCGCTGATGCCGAGAATCCAGAAGGGTATCATCTTGCCGAGCAGGAACTGCCAGCGCCGGATGGGGGTGACGTTGACCTGCTCGATGGTGCCGATTTCCTTCTCGCGCACGAGGTTCAGGGCCGTGACATAGCAGCCGATCAGCGTGACCAGAATCACCAGGATGCCGGGCACGATGAGGTTCTTGTAGTTCATCTGCTCATTGTACCAATAGACGTTGGAGATGTTGATGCTGATCTTGGCAGGGGCCTGCGGCGGGCGGTTGTTCTGGGCAAAATCGTTCAGATAGTCGCCGATGATGTTCTGCACATAGCCCGTGCCGATGCCCGCCTTCATCGTGTTGATGGCATTGGCGGTGATGGCAATCTGCGTGGGCTCGTTGTTGTATAGGTTGCGCTCGAAATCGTGGGGAAACTCCACAAGGATGTCAATCTTGTCGTGCTTCATCATCTTCTCAGCCTCCTTCTTGTTCTTCACTAAGCCGTGGGAAATGAAGTACCCGGAGGCATTGAACGTGTGGGTGAGGTCCTGGGAAATCGTCGAATGGTCGTTGTCGATGAAGGCAATGTGAAGCACCTTGATCTCGTAGTCGGCGCAGAAGGGGAATATGATGAACTGCACCATCGGCGCCACGGTGAGGATGCCGATGAGCAAGGGGTTGCGAAACACCTGCAGGAACTCTTTCTTTATCAGTATCAGTATCGTCCGCATAACTAATTTCTTTTATCCAACCGCATCAGGCTGAAGCTGATGAACACCACAGCCATCGCGAACAATATGAGCAAATATTTCCATATATCGAAGAAACCGGCCCCCTTGATCATCACGTCCTTGATGGCGAGGATGAACCATTTGGCGGGGAACACGTTGGCCAGCACCTGGAAGACCATCGGCATACTGTTGAGCGGGAACAGGAAGCCGGAGAGCAGCACCGTGGGCAGGAACAACCCCATCATCGTGATCATCATTGCATCGAGCTGCGTGGAACTGATGGAGGATATCAGCATACCGAACGAGGCCGCCGTCAGCATAAAGATGATGCAAAGGAAAAGCAGGAAGGGGATGCTGCCGTTGATGGGCATCTTGAATACGAACACGCTGAGCACCAAGATGATGATGGTGCTGATAAAGGAGATGATCATATAGGGGATCACCTTGCCCAACACGATGTGGATCTTCTTCACGGGGGTAATGAGCAGCATCCGCATCGTGCCCGTCTCCTTCTCGCGCGCCAGCGTGATGGAGGTTAGCAGCGCGGTGACCAGAATCATAATCAGGGTGATGATGCCCGGCACGAACATATAGACACTGTTCATCTCCGGGTTGTAGAGCATCTTGGTGGTGATGTCGAACGGGGTGGTCTCGCCCGTCTTGGAGTTGTACTCTTCAGTGAAACTGTGGACCACCGCCCGCACATAGTTGTTCAGCACCGAGGCGACATTCAGGTCGGAGACGTCGTTGATGACTTGCAGGGAGGCTTCGTGCTCGTTGGAGAGCGACTCCTCGAACCGGGCCGGGATGATGATGGCCAGCTTGATGTTCTTGCTCTTGAAGTCGTTGTCAATCTCCACTTCATTGTTGGGGTAGGAGACCACCTGGAAATAGCCCGAGGCGGTGATTTTCTCTATTAGCTTCTTCGACTGGCTGTCGTTGGCCTGGTCGAGGACGGAGATTTTGGCGTTGCGGATGTCGGAGCTGATGGTGAAGCCGAAGAGCAGCACCAGGGCGATGGGCATAGCGAGCACCAGGAACAGCGTGATCTTGTCACGGAAGATGTGGATGAACTCCTTGCGCAATATCATTCGTAACTCTTTCATCCTCTATCTTCTGACAAATTTTACAAAAACGTCGTTGATGGTGGTGGCCGCCATCTTCTTTTTCAGCTCGTCGGGGGTGCCGATGAGCTTGAGTTCGCCCTCGGCCATTATGGAGATGCGGTTGCAGTACTCAGCCTCGTCCATATAGTGGGTGGTCACCAGTATGGTGACGCCCGTGGAGGCGGTATCATAGATGAGCTTCCAGAACTCGCGCCTGACGATGGGATCGACACCCGAGGTGGGCTCGTCGAGGAACACAATCTTCGGGCGGTGCAGGATGGCGGTGGCGAAGGCCAGCTTTTGTTTCCAGCCCAGCGGGATGGCCTCCACCAAGGTGTTGGCGTGCTGGTCCATATCCAACTCTTTCAGCGAGGTGTGGATGCGCTCCTTCAGCTCCTTGCGCGGAATCTTGTAGATGGTGCCGAAGAGCTGCATATTCTCAAACACGGTGAGGTCGTTGTACAGTGAGAAGCGCTGGCTCATATAGCCGATGTTGCGCTTGATGAGTTTCGACTGCGTGCGCACGTCGTAGCCGGCGATGATGGCCGTGCCGGAGGTGGGCTGCAACAACCCGCTCATCATCTTGATGGCCGTGGTCTTGCCCGCCCCGTTGGCGCCGAGAAAACCGAATATCTCGCCCTCCCGCACCTCAAAGGAGATGTGGTTGACAGCGGTGAAGGCCCCAAACTGCTTGGTCAAATCGTGCACTTCTATGCTGTTCATCTTAGGGCTGTGGTTGGTTTAGGGCGTTGCGCATCTGTACAATCTCAATGAAACAATCCTCCACGGAGGGATCGATGGCGATAATCTCGCCGTGCGACTGCCCCTGCTCCTGCAGGAATTGCTCGAACTGGGGCAGGGCTGTCGCCACGTCGTCGTAGAAGGCGATGTGGCAATGCTCCCCGTAAGGATAATAGTTGCAGCGGAGCGGACATTGCTCCATTATGTTGAGCAGGGAGAAGATGTTCTCGCTGCGGAAGGTGTAAAGCTTGCCTTGGAAGTCGCGGATGAAGGCCGACGGCGTGTTGATGCCGAGTATCTGCCCCTCCTGAATCATCGCGATGCGGTCGCAGCGCGTGGCCTCGTCCATATAGGGCGTGGACACCACCACGGTGATGCCCTGCGTGCGGATCGACTTCAGGATGTCCCAGAACTCCTTGCGCGACACGGGGTCCACACCGGTGGTGGGCTCGTCGAGGAAGAGGATCTTGGGACAGTGGATCAGTGCGCAGCAGAGGGCCAGCTTCTGCTTCATACCACCGGAGAGTTTGCCCGCCTTGCGGTCGCTGAAGGGCGAAATCTGCTTCCAGATGGGCCGGATGAGCTCCATATTCTCCTCGATGCTGCTCTTGTACATCACCGCGAAAAACTGGAGGTTCTCCTCGACGCTCAGGTCCGGGTACAGGGAGAACACCCCGGGCAGGTAACCGATAATCTGCCGCACGGACTTGTATTCGTTGATGACATCCATCCCGAGGAGGCTGATCTTGCCGGAATCGGGCAGCAGCAGGGTAGTGAGGATGTTGAAGAGGGTGGACTTGCCCGCGCCGTCGGGGCCCACCAGACCGAACACCTCGCCCTCCTCCACGTTGAAGGAGACGTCCTTCAGCGCGGTGACCTTGCCGTCATATACCTTGTTGACGTGCTCTATGGTGATGGCGTTCGTCATTGCCTTGCCGCTCTGTTATTTGAAAATCACGTCGCCGGGCATCCCGATCTTGGCGGAGCCGTCGTTCTTGAAACTGACCTTGACCGCATACACCAAGTTGACGCGCTCCTCCTTGGTCTGGATCATCTTGGGGGTGAATTCCGCCTTCGGCGAGATCCACGACACCTGGCCCTCCAACTTGATGGGCTTGCCATTCTTGTTGTCGAGGCGCACGATGGCCTTCTGGTTCAGCTTGACAGAGGCCAGCTTGTCTTCGGTGATGTACACCTTGATGTACATATTGTTCAGGTCGGCAATCTTGAAGAGGGGCTTGCCCTGATAGGCCAACTCGTTCTCTTCGATATATTTGTTGATGATGGTGCCGGTGATGGGCGCCTTGATGTGGCAGCTCTCCAAAGCGTGCTGCAGCTGCTGCAACTGGAAGCGCATCGCCTCCACCTCCTCTAACAACGACTGGTCCTGCGTGGAGAGGGTGGAGCGGGTGGCGGCAATCTGGCTCATCGTGATGTTGATCTCTGCCTGGATGTCATCCAACTGCTTGGTGGATGCGGCGTTGGCCTCAATGAGGTTGTGCACGCGCTGCTTCTCCTTGTTCAGAGTGGCCAGTTTGTCCTCTAACACTCGCATTTGCGAGCCGGCGTTGGGACGGCGGGCCAGCACGGCGTTGATGGAAGACTCCAGCTGCTTGATTTGCAAGTAGGTCTGGAAGGTGTCGATGCAGCCCAAAATCTGTCCGGCTTCGTAGGATTGCCCCTCCTGGATGTCGAAGTCGAGCATCTTGCCGTTGCTTTCTGAGGAGACGGTGATCTCGGTCGCCTCGCAAACGCCGTAAGCGTCGGCATCGCCCTTGTTCTTCCCACAACCGGTGGTGAGCAACAACCCTGCGACCAGCAGGTACAACATAGCACTGAGTCTGTTTCTAGAGTGTTTTCTGTTTATCATATCGGCGTATTATAGTGTGCAAAAGGTGTGTTTTTTCGTCTTATCCTGTTGAATGTAAAACACTTGTGTTTTTTGAACAATTATCCAGAATAAGAGCGCAAAAGTAACCTTTTTTTTGAAATAAACAACGGGGTGTTGATAAGGCCGCAAATCGTAAATCGCAAATCGCAAATCGACATATCCCCTTGACTCTTTACCATATTTTTATACCTTTGCAACCTCAAAAAAAAGGCGTTTTTTTTCGCCTTTTGACATAGAAAAACGCCTTTGGGCGTTGTTATTCTTCTTTTTAATCAAGAATTTGATAAACAGAATTTTATGAAACATTATTTAAAGAAATTGGAGGACACAGTCCGTGAACATTGGGAACAAAATGCACTTTGTGACTTTGGCGGTGAATGCTTCACCTACGCGGATCTGGCCACCCATATCGAGCAATTCCGCCTTTTCCTGTCGGCGGCCAACATCGGCAAGGGCGAGAAAATCGCCATCTGCGCCCGCAATTCCGCCCGCTGGGCGATGACCTTCTGGGGCGCCAATGTCAACGGCTGTGTGGCAGTGCCCATCCTGGCCGATTTTCTCCCGAACAGCATCGCCGCGCTGGTGAACCACTCCGACAGCACCTTGCTCTTCACCGACGACGATATCTGGACGAAACTGAATCCTGACGACATACCTTTTGTCAAGGCCGCCTTCAACGTGAAGGACGGACGGATGCTGTGGCACCGTGACGAAGCGGTGGCTGCCGCCTGGGAGAACCGCGACAGAGCCTTCGCCTCCACGTACCCATCCGGAATGACCCCCGACCAGATTTCCTATCCCTCCGACAATTGGGACGATCTGGCCATCATCAACTACACTTCGGGCACCTCGGGCAATCCCAAAGGCGTGATGCTCACCTACGGCGCCATCTCCGACACCGACGATTTCAGCAACACCCATTTCCCGAACCAACCTGGTGAGACCATCGTCTCGATGCTGCCCCTGGCCCATATGTACGGGCTGGCCATCGAGTTCATCCATCCCAACATCGACGGCGTCACGGTCTATTTCCTGGGCAAGGCCCCGTCGCCCACCACACTCCTCAAGGCGATGCAGGAGGTGCGCCCCTATATGGTGGTTACCGTGCCGTTAGTGATGGAGAAAATCTATGCCAACTCCATCAAGCCAGCAATGGAGAAACTTAAAGTCTTGCTTGCGGTTCCGGGTGTCAACAATTTGATATACAAAACTATGTGTAAAAAGGTGGTGAACGCTTTCGGTGGCAAGGTGCGTTGCTTCATTATGGGCGGCGCCCCGCTCAAGCCGGAGGTGGAGAGTTGCTTCCGCAAGATGCACCTGCCCTATATGGTGGGCTACGGAATGACCGAGGCCTGCCCGCTGTTGGGCTGGGAGTGGTGGACCAAATTCGTGCCCGGCTCCTGCGGCAAACCCGTCCACGAGATCCGTATCGACTCTGAGAACCCGGCACGCATCGCTGGTGAGATCCAGGCCAAGGGCCGCAACCTCACCATCGGCTATTACAAGAACCCTGAAGCCACCGCCAACGCCTTCACCGAGGACGGCTGGTTCCGCACCGGCGACCTGGGCGTGATGGACAAGTACGGCAACATCTTCATCCGTGGCCGTATCAAGTCAATGATTCTTAGCGCCAACGGCCAGAATGTCTATCCTGAGGAGCTGGAAGCAGTGCTCTCCAGTTGCCCATACGTGAACGAATCCCTTGTCGTGGATAGGGGAGGGAAGATTGTGGCGCTCGTATATCCTGACATCCCGGAAGAGATGGACGCCAAGGCCTGCTACGCCATTCCGGAGGCCATCCGTTCAGCCGCCAACAAGTCGCTGCCCTCCTTCAGCCGGATTGCCAAGGTGGAACTGGTGGACCGCCCCTTCGAGAAGACCCCGAAGATGAGCATCAAACGTTACCTCTACCGCTAATCAACGATGAAAAAAGCACCTCTCTTCCTGTTGCTCTTATGGATGCAGCTCTGTACCGTTGCATTCGCCCAGCACCCCGCCAAGTATTGGGTGCAGTTCAAGGACAAGGCCGGCTCGCCCTATTCCGTGACCCGCCCGGCGGAACTGCTCTCTCCGCGCGCACTGGAGCTGCGGCAACGCTATCATATCCCCGTTGATGAACTCGACATCCCCGTCAATGAATCCTATATCCGCCAGGTGCTGGCCCTCGACGACAGTATGCGACTGCTTACCCGCTCGAAGTGGCTGAACGGCATCACCATCTATTCCGAACGGGAGGGCATACAGCCCCTCATCGAGGCACTGCCCTGCGTCGATTTTGTGGAACGGACCGTCAGATTAGACAAGCCAGAGACCGATCTGGACACTCTCTTCCGCTATGATGCTGTAGGTGATGTGGCCCACACCGACTTGGCCAATTGGCAGAAGCGCCGCGACTATGACTACGGCCGTGCCGACAAGCAGGTGCGGATGAACGGCATCCAGTGGCTGCATCGGATGGGCTATCGTGGCGAAGGGGTGCAGATGGCTGTGTTGGATGCCGGTTTCCTGAAAGTGGACACCCTCCATTTCTTCCATAACCTTTTTGATGACAACCGCGTGCTGGGCGTGCGCAATTTCGTGCAACCCGGCCGGTCGCCTTTCCGCACGGGCTCGCACGGCACGGGCGTGCTCTCCTGCATCGCCGCCTGCTCGCCGGGCGAGATGGTGGGCACCGCCCCGATGGCGCAGTTCTACCTCTTCCAAACCGAAGACGGACGTTCCGAGCACAAGGTGGAGGAGGACAACTGGGTGGCGGGCCTCGAGCTGGCCGACAGCCTCGGCTGCCAGATTGTCAACTCCTCGTTGGGCTACACCAAGTTCGACGATTCCACGCAGCTGCGTACTCGTGCAGACCTCAATGGCCGGGTGAGCCGCGCCTCCCGCGCCGCCACCATCGCCGCCGCCAAGGGGATGATTGTGTGCAACAGCGCTGGCAACGAGGGCTCGGGAAAATGGAAATATATTGGCTGTCCCGCCGATGCTGAGGGCATCCTGACCGTGGGCGCTGTAGGCGTCAACGGCAAGAAGGCCCACTTCAGTTCCGTGGGGCCCACTGCCGACGGCCGTGTCAAACCCGACGTGTGCGCCTTGGGTTACGGCTGCTATGCAGGCAATGCCTCCGGGAGAGTGAATTTCGCGGCGGGTACATCATTCTCCTCCCCCCTGATGGCCGGAATGGTGGCCTGCCTGTGGCAGGCGTTCCCCGACAAAACAAACTACGAGATTATGGAGGCTGTGCGCCAAAGCGCCTCGCAATCCACCGAGCCCGACTCTCTTCTCGGATATGGACTTCCTGACTTCTTGCAGGCCTACAATATGTTGAGACAACCGGCCCCTACTTCGTTCGACATTAGTTTTGTGGCCTTTGACGCCGACACGCTGATTTTCGGCTTCAATCCCCATCAAACTACCGTCAAGGCACAGCCCCCCCGCTGTTCTTTGCTGTCTGCCGACGGTAAGGGGAAACCGAAAAAACTGACGTGCAATTCCTTCTTTGAATGCCCGACCATAACGGGTGATTGGGCGACATTCTATTACATTGTTCTGCCCAAGTGTACTAAGAAAAACTCCTATCAACTCAGCAACCTCGAAATTGAATACAATGATACCAAACTGCTCTATGTCATCGGACAAGAACCCCCGGCCCGCAAGAAGCAATAGGGGAGTGCCACTCCTATGGCTGATTCTCTTTGCCGCAACGGTATGCCTGTCGTTCTCCTCCTGCGAGACGATGGAGCACTGGTTGTTCAACGCCTCCGACTACTCCATTATCCCTCCTAAAAACGATGCGGAAACCGAAATGGAACGTCAGGACCAATACTGGGACGACCTGGATTATGACATCTGGTACGAGGAGAATGAGTATGATTGAGACTTAAGATTTAAGATTTAAGACTTAAGACTTAAGACTTAAGACTTAAGACTTAATTTCTTAGTTTCTTAATTTCTTAATTATAGTACCCCACCGTGTCTTCCCAATATATCTTGTCGATTTTGGAGGCGAAGCCGCACCAGGCACCCAGGACGTTTTCGCCCTCGATGTTGGAAATCACAGGCGCGGGGTTGGTGAAGGGGTTCGAGCCGAGGATGGCCTCGCTGCCGCCTGAAATCATAAAGCGGTAGGTGTTGTAATCCATCAGACTGTGTTTTACATAAACGGTGTCGCCGGGCCGGAAGGTGAGGCGCCTGCAGGCTTGGCTCTGCGCTTCGCTCATCCCGAAGGTGTGCAGCATCGTGATGCCATAACGCTCCAGCTCGTAGTTGAACGTGATCCCGTTGAAGGTCTTGTCGTCGAAGGCCACCGGCACGGTGCTGACCCACAGCCGGTCGGTGAACTTGGGACAGCTGACTTTGATCTGGAAACGGTAGTAGTTGGCCTCCGCGCCGTTGTCGCTCATCAGCACCCGCACAGTGCGCATCGTGTCCTTGTTGAGAATCTCGGAAAGATAGCTGAACCAGACGGAGTCAAGGTCGAAGGTGTGGGGAATGGTCGTCACGGCATTGTACTCTTGGCCGTCATATTTGACCGTGAGTGTGTAGGAGGTGTTCTCGCGTCCCCGCAAGGTCGGACTGACGTAGGCAATCATCAGGGGCGAGTCGGGGCAGAACTGCAAGGTTAGCGAGTCGCGCTCCCCGTCGGAGGAGGTGACAATCACCGACGCGTTGCCGATGAACAGGTTGTTCATTATGTACTGTATATCCATATCGGCGAAGTAGGGGATGCTGCGCGTCAACGTCACGATGGCGGGCTGTCCGTTCTCAATGGTGCCCTCAATGACCAGTTTCGGCTCGTAATCCGGCAAGTCCACCTCAATCTCGGTCTCGCACGCCCCGAAAAACAGCGCCGAAACAAACACCGTAACCAACACCAGCAAACCCACCCGAATTCGCCTCCACCAACCCTCAAACAAACCAATATTAATCATATTTCCAATTAATTTCTTAGTTTCTTAATTTCTTAGTTTCTTAGTTTCTTAACCCTTAACCCCTTAATCTCTTAATAACTTAAAATTTAAAGTTCCACGTCACCGACGGAATAATCGGGAACAGACTCATCTGGTAGGCCTTGTTGCCAATGGTGAAGTTGGTCTCTCCCGGCTCTATGTCGGCGTGGGTTTCCAGATAGATGAAGAAGGGGTTCTTGCGGTTATAGACGTTGTAGACGGAGAAGTTGAGCCCCGTCTCGAACTTGCTGGTCTTCTTGATGGTCCAGTTCACGGCGAGGTCGAGGCGGTGGTAGGGCGGCATCCGGTAGCCGTTGCGCTCGCTGAACTCGGTGATGTAGGAGCCCATATAGAAGTAGTACCCTACGGGGATGGTCATCGTGTTGCCCGTCTGATAGACCCACAGGGCAGAGACACTCAGCTTGTTGCGCAGGATCTCGTAGCTGAGACTGATGGAGACGTCGTGGCGGCGGTCGTACTTGGCCCAGAAGGGGTTGCCGTTGTTGAGATCGTCGAACTGCCTGCGGGTGTATCCTAACGTGTAGCCGATGAAGCCGGTGATCTTGCCCCGCGTCTTCTTGAAGAATAACTCCGCACCGGCCGACCAGCCCTGGCCGTACACGTACAGTTGGTCGGGATTGAGCACGAAGGCGCCAAAATCCAGCCCGTCGCGGTACTCGGCCAGATTGTACATCTTTTTATAATACAAGTCCACATAGCTCTCGAACATATGGTGGTAGAAGTTGCGGAACACCCCTAAGGAGACCTGTATCACCGTCTGCGGCTTCATCAGGTCGGTGCAGGGCATCCACACGTCGGTGGGCAGCGATATGGAGGCGATGGATATCTGGTGCAGGAACTGGTAGTTCAGGGTGGCGGAAGCCTTCAGGGAGGTCATCGAGTCGATGAGGAAACGCACAGAGAGCCGAGGCTCCACCTTGTTGTACTGGCTGACGATCTGGCCGGGCTTGTACAGGATGGAATCGACGACGTTGCCGAAGTCATCCGTCACATAGCGGGTGAAAGCGCCGATATGGCAGAAATTGGTGTACCGCAGGCCCATATTGAGTTTCCAGCGACGCGAGATGTCGTACTCGTCGTTGGCGTAGATGCTCAACTCGTTGGCAAAATAGGGCTGCACCTTGGGCAGGGCGAAATCCATCCCTTCACCGGCTTGCACCGCATATTGTCCGGGGATGCACTGGTGCAGCAACTCGTGCACGCCGAAACGCAGGTTGTGCTTCGGCGTCGGCATCCACGTCAGCTCGCTCTTCAGCCCGTAGTCGCGAATGCCCGACCCGAGCTTGAATTGGAAGACGTCCATTCCCATCTCCGTGTTGAAATCATAATAGCTGAAGGTGGCGGAAGTGTTGAGGAAGAGCTTCGGACTGATGATGTAGTTCCAGCGCGCCGAGGCCGTCGCGTTGTACCACTTGAAGGTGGCGCGCGTCATCCCCGACGACGACTTGAACCCATACACATCGCCCCCGTAATAGGCACCGAAATAGAGCCTGTGCTTGTCGTTGACGATGACATTGAACTTCGCGTTGAGATCGTAAAAGTAGAAGTCCATACCCTTGAGGGGCGATTTGGGCTTGAGGAAGGGCTGGATAAGCGCGTCGGCGTAGGTGCGCCGCCCCGAGATGATGAAGGAAGCCTTGTTCTTCTTCAAGGGCCCCTGCACGGTGAGGTGCGAGAAGATGAGCCCGATGCCCCCGTCCACCCCGAATCGCTTCAGGTTGCCCTCTTTTTGGTAAACGTTCAGTATCGAGGCGGCGCGCCCTCCGTAGTAGGCGGGCATTCCCGACTTGACCATATCAATGTCCTTCACCGCGTCGGCGTTGAAGATGGAGAAGAATCCAAAGAGGTGGCTGGTATTATAGACGGTGGCCTCGTCGAGCAGCACCAGGTTCTGGTCGGTGCCGCCGCCGCGCACGTAGTAGCCGCTGTTGCCCTCGCCCCCCGACATCACGCCCGGCAGCAGCTGTATCGACTTGATGATGTCAGCCTCGCCCATCAGCGCGGGCATCGCCTTGATGGCCTCGATCTTCATCTCCATACGGCCCACGTCCGCAGAGGCGATGTTGCGGTCGGTACGCTCGCCCTGAATCACCACCTCTTCGCCCGCAATGGCCGTGGGCTCCAAGTCGAACGACCGGCTGACCGTCTTGTTCAATACCAAGGTCTCTTCGATGGTTTTGTACGACAAGTAGCTGACAGACAGCTTGTAAGTGCCTCTCATCACGGAGATGGAGTAGAATCCCGCCTGGTTGCTGACGCACCCCTGCGTCGCGTTGGGGTTGGCGGTGTCGGTGAGTATGACATACGCCCCCATCAGACTCTCGCCCGTGGCCGCGTCGCGCACTGTCCCCGACAGCGTCACGCGCTGCGCCATCAGCAGGGTGGCGCAAAGCATCATCATTGTCGTTAACAGATAGGGTAGAAGTCGTCTTATCATACCAGGGTTTATTATGAATTGCTACAACGAGGGAGCCCCTAATTTATTGTAGATAATTCGTGCAATTCGTGTAATTCGTGTAATTCGTGGATAATATTCCACCCGAAGTCCCGCAGGTTCGCGTCCGTGATCATCAGCAGGATGACATCCTTGTTTCTCAGCACCTCCGGCAACCGGCTCTTATCGACGTAGCGTGCCGTCGGGTCCCAGATGTCGGGATATACCGTGTTGTTGTAATACCAGAACTCCGGCTCCTCAAACCATTGGTGGATAATGCCGTGGTCCCACAGACTCCAGCAGTAACTGTCGGCGACGATGAGGGCGCGGGGGCGCTGGGCGAGCCGCGCCTGGGGCTCCATAATGGGGAAGCACAGCTGTTCGTGCTTGAGTTCGTGGATCAGGTTCATCGGGGGCTCGAGGTCGAAGTCGAGGTCCTTGTTGAGGGTGGAGAGCGAGTCGCCAAGATGGCGGAACGAGGAGAGCTTAGTGCCGCACTCCCGTTCGATGAAACGCTGCAGCGTGTCGGCGGCACGCCACATCCCGTAGGTGCTCCAGTGGATGCCGTGGCGCGCGTAGAGCGGATGCGACTCTTTTGCCACGATGGACTGGAACCAGGCGTTCAGGTCAAGCATCCGCACCCCGCACTCCCGTGCATAGCGGGCGTACAGCTCATAGTTGGTGGAGGCTCCCTTTTGGCAGCGGCGCGGCAGATGCTCCGGCATAACACGCGCCTTGCCCGGCTCCAACACCAACAGCAACTCAATGCCCCTCGCGTGGAGCGAGTCTTGCAACTGCTTGAATTGCAATATGTTGTTTCTTATTATATCCTCCCCGACGAAATCCTGTCCCGTATATTCGTTCAGATAGATGTTCTCATAGAAATAATCGTCCTGGCCAATGATGAGCTTGGGCGCCGAAGAGTATCGGAACAGTCTGTAGTTGAGCTCGTTGTATAATCTTACCCCGTGGTTGCAGAAGCCCACGTGCTGCTTGACCCACTGCTCGATGTCGTCGTGCTTGCCCAAATAGTACATTATCGGGCTTCTCTCTTTGATTTTGGCCTCCTGGACGCCGAAGAGGGGCTTGCCCCGTGTGGCGGGCACGAACATCAGCACCCCCGGCAGCGTCATTATGACGAGCAGCAGAGCGAACAGCAGGCGGGTCAATGTGTGCGGGGATCTCTTCATAAGCATCAGAATCTGAAATAGATGAATGGATTGAATCCTCCCGCAAGCAGCGCGCTGCCGTTGAGGACGTAAAACAATATGGCCAGCACGGTGACCACAACAGCCCCGCGCGGGGTAAAGATTTTGTCGAAGAGCTCGTTGGCCCTCTGCTCCACGCTGGGGATGAGGCCTGAGAAGGCCAGTAGCGTGGCCAGTATGAGCATCACCACAAAGCGGGTGTCAAGCAGGATGCCGTCGGCGGGCGCGGCGAAGGTGAAGAGACGGCCAAGGTACGCGACGGCATAGCCGAGCGTGTCGGCACGGAAGATCACCCAGCCGACCATCACCAGGAGGAAGGTGAGCAGGACGGAGGGGACTTTGCCCATCTTGTCCAGCAGTTTGCGCAGCCCCCACTTGTCTAATATGAGGAACAACCCGTGATAAAGCCCCCAGACCACAAAGGTCCAGGCGGCGCCGTGCCACAATCCGGAGAGGAAAAAGACGATGACCAGGTTGAGATAGGTGCGCCCTTCGCCTTTACGGTTGCCGCCGAGCGGAATATAGAGGTAATCCTTCATCCAGTGCCCCAACGTGATGTGCCACCGTTTCCAAAACTCCGTGAAACTCTGCGAGATGTAGGGGAAGTTGAAGTTCTCGGGGAACGAGAAGCCGAACATACGGCCCAGTCCGAGCGCCATATCCGAGTATCCCGAGAAGTCGAAATAGATCTGCATCGTGTAGGCCAGCATCCCGATCCAGGCGGTGCCGGCGGCCAACTCTCCAGGCGCGGTGGCGAAGATGATATCCACCTGCTGCGCCAGCACGTTGGCAATTAACACTTTTTTGGAAAGTCCGACCAAGAAACGGAAGAGCCCGTGGAGCCGGTTGTCGGGCGTGTCGGTCGCGCTGCGGTCTTTGAGCTGCGCCACAATCTCCTTGTAGCGGATGATAGGTCCCGCGATGAGCTGCGGGAACATTAGGATATAGAGCGCTAACACGTCCCAACGGCGCTGCGCCTCGTGGTCGCGGCGATAGACATCCACCATATAGGAGATCTTCTGGAAGGTGACGAACGAGATGCCCACGGGCAATGCCACTTTGTGCCACTCAAACGGCACCAAGCCCAACCAGCCGTAAAACTGTTGCACGTTGTCGATGAAGAAGTTGGCGTATTTGAAATAGGCCAATATCGCCAAGTTGAGCACTAAAGAGCCTGCCAACCATCCCTTGCGCTTGCCGCCTTCCGCCAAATCCATCCGGCGGGCGATGAAGTAGTCGGCGGTGATGGAGACCAGCAGCAGGGCGATGAAACGGGGCTCGCTCCAGCTGTAGAACAGCAGACTGGCCGCCAACAGTATCCCGTTGCGCCACCGCGCCGGCACCAGGTAGTAGAGTACCAGTACTACCGGCAGGAAAATGAACAGGAATGTGGCGGAACTGAATACCATTGCTCTCTTACTTTGTCTGTTGCGTTAATTAATCTTAAAATCTGTTGGTTACTCTTTGACGGCTTTTACGACGACCCTGTCTCCATCGGCAGTGAAAACCTGCAGAAGATACAGTCCGTGCGGCAATCCCGACAGGTCGATGCGGCATTCCGAGCCATCATAGGCGGTGACGCTTTGCCGAACCCGGCCGAGGGCGTCCGTCACGAGCACCCTTTCGATGGGTTGAGTCTCAAGACGCACCACGACGGTGCCTGCCGTGGGGTTGGGAAATAGCGTCACGGGCAGCGCCTCCGCGGGGCGCGGGTCCTCCACCGACACCCGGTTGTCCAAGACAATCGGGATGCGGTAAACGGTGTCAAGCTCGGGGACGGTTACCCGAAGCAGGGCTTTGTAGCTGCCGGAGAAATAGCCGTTGATGTTGAAGTTGAGCACGATGTCGCGACTCTGATGGGCGTTGACAGACCCGTTGGGCGTGGCAACTTCCACCCAGCCGACAGGGTTGTGCTGCTCGTCCTGAAGTTCGGTGTCGAAGATAAGGTAGATGTCCGATTCATTGGCGAAATGCAGCGTGCGAGTGAAAACGGAGGAACCGCCTTCATCCAGCGATACCCCGATGCTGTCGGGCGTGATGGCAAGCGACGGGTATCCCTCATTGTAGTTGCTGAGGCAGATGTCGTCAATCCATACGCAGTCGCTGCCCGTACTCACAGAGTAGTCCTTGGTGTATCGCCACGTCAGGGTGTGCGTGCCCGGCTGCACGGCGAACGAGATTTCTGTCCAGTCGTTGGCGCCCGACCAACGCCCTTTTTGCACCCCGTCGATGAAGAAATAGAGCCAGTCGTAGTTGTTCTCGGTCGAGGTTCTGAAGGCGAACGAGACGTAATGGCTATGGTTGACGGTGACGGGCATATTTACCTCACTGGTGTCGCTGTGGGAGATGGCGCCGCTGCGCAGACTGTACAGGCCGTTGTGGGCGTTCAGGGAGTCGATGCGCCAGTCTGTCCAGACGGAATCCCCGTACATCGTCGGCGGGTAGATGCCGTCGCTGAAATCCTCGCAATTGGCGACGCCCACGATGGGGACGATATAGCTGCCGATGGGGACCTGACTGCCCTGCCGGGTCACTTGGATGCGGACATCGAAGGTGGTGCCGTCTGCAAAAGTCGAGCCGGCCCGGATAATGGCCCGGAAAGGGAACGTCTCGTCGCCCCAAAGGGAATCCTTGGTCATCGGGGCGGACACCACCTGTATGCCCGGTTGGCCGCACTCCAACGAGAATACCAGGTTTTGGAGCTCGCGGTTGTCGTCATTGTGGAGCGTGAATAGCAGGGTGTCCGTCTCGCCGGCATTCACGAGGCTGTTGTAGTTGCCGTTGTCGCGGATCTCGTAGCCCACCACCGACAGCGAGCAGGCCTGCACCCTGTAAGAGCGGTAGGCAATGGCCGATTCGAGGTCGTTGGTAATCAGGAAGGCGAAGGTGATGACGTGCCCGTCGGGGATGTTGGGGCTGATTTGGCAGCTGGCGCAGTTGTTGAGCGCGTATTGGTTGCCCGGGGCGATATAGTCGAAACTCTCCGTGCTGTCGAGAAAGGTGACGTAGGGGTCAATGGTGGTGACGTGCAGCTCGCAGTTCTGGAACGGCGCCGTGCCGTTGTTGCGCACCGTCACTGAGAACACGAGCTCGCCGCCCGCTTCCAGCGAGGGAGTGGCACTGCCATTGGCCGTGATGAGGACGAACTCCAGATTCTCCGTGAATCGTCCCCCGGATTGCGCCCAGGATGCCTCCGTGCAGAAGAGACAGCCTATCAGTATAAGACAATATTGTAGTATGTGTTTTTTTAGCAACGGCATTTTGATGGATTTACGATTTACGATTTGCGATTTGCGATTTACGGTCTTGGGTTAAAGGATAAAAGGTTAAGGGTTATTCGATTAGGCGATTAATTTCTTAGTTTCTTAATTTCTTAGTTTCTTAGTTTATAATTCTCCATTCTCCATTCTCAATTCTTAATTACTTTTGTCGTGATGGCGCTTCCGTTTTCCATTCCAATTTTCAGCAGATATAGTCCATTGGGCAGCGAGGATAGGTCTATAGCGCCTGTATAATCGTTCACCGGAACAGCCGCTACCGTGCGGCCGTAAAGGTCCGTGACGATTACTTTCTCGATAAGGGCGTTCTCGTTTTGTACAAAGACTCTGCCGCTTGTGGGGTTGGGATAGACTCTGATGTGGGCGGGGAAATCGACGGTAGGGATGCCCACGCTGCTGACGTGCATCGTGACGGGCACCAGCTGCTCGCCGCCGGTGTGGCGGATGCGCAGCGTGGCGTGGTGGTCATCCTCCGCACAGCCGTGGCTGTTGAAGTGCAGGACGACCTGCTGTTGTCCGTTCGCGTCAATAAAGTCGTTGCCCGGCGCACAGGTGACCCAGGTCGGCGTGTTCCCGTCCTCGTCTTCTATCATATTGTTGAACAAGACGATGCCGCCGAAGGGGCTCTCCAAGGTGACGAGCGCGCTGTCGGTCGTGTAGGTGTTTACCCCTAACGATACTTCGACGCTGTCTGGCTGGACGTCCAAGTCGAAATAGTCGTCGTTGAATTCCGTGAGACAGACGTTGTCAATCCAAACTCGGTGATTGACATCGTCCACATTGCCGAAACCTCCTTTCACGACATTCCAGGTGATGGTATGGTCACCTGCAGGGATGGTGAATTGTACTTTAATGCTGTCACCCCAAGATGAGCGTGTCCAAGTGCTTTGCAGTATGTCGTCAATGTATATATAGCAATAATCGTTGTTGATAAATAATGTTTTCCAGAGATAGAAAGACAACTGTGCGCTTTGTAAGATGTGTACGTCCATCTGGAGTGTTGCGGTGTCGAAATTATTGAGCGGTCCACTGCATAGGCGGGTTGAACCGTAGGGGTAAAAGTGATCGATGCTGTCGATAATCCAATTCGAATGGATGCCGTCGCCGTGGAATGGCGCAGATATCAAGCCGTTCTCAAAATCAAAGCAGAACTTTTCGCTTGTGAGGGTGATGGTCTTGGTTTCCAGAAACATACCCTTGACGTAAATGTCCAAATGTACATTGAAGGTGGTGCCGTCCACGAAGGCGGAGGACAGGTCAAGTAGGGATGAGATAGAGAAGGGAAGATAGGTGATGGTGTCGAAATGCCAATGGGATGCGGAGAGGTTCACATCTGTCTGCGGGGTGCGCAGATAGAAGTCCACGTCATATATGGGTGCTTTGTTGTTCTGCAACGTGAGCACGAGGGTGTCGGTCTCGTCAGGATGGGGGATGATGTCGTTGGCGGACAGGAAGGCGTGCTGCAACAGTGCGATGTCGTATCGGTGGGCTGTGTAGGTGCGGGAAATGTTTGCCGATGAGATGTGGTTGTTGAGATGGACGGAGAAGGGGATCGGGTGGTTTTCGGGTATGTTGCGATGCACGATGCAGGCGGCGCAGTGACTGAAGACACGGGGTTCGCCGGGCAAGATATCCCCAAGGGTTTCTGTGCTGTCGAGGAATGTCACGAAGGGGTCGTCGCTGTGGACAAGGATGGTGCTGTTGTGGTAGGGTGTGGTGTCGGCGTTGAGCAGGGATATGTCGAAGAACAGCGTGTCGCCGGCATATATGTAGGGGTCGGACTTGCCGTTCACAGTGATATCCGATACCAGCACGCGGGAGACGGCACGAGCGGAGAGGCGTATGTCCTGGGTGGTCTGTACGTCATTGTTGTCGTGGCAGGTGACGGAGAAAGTGGTGTCTTCGAAGGTGTAGTCAACTTTTCCAGACAGGATGCCATTCGAAGAAAAGGTGAGCCCATCAGGCAGGGTGGTGGGGGTGAAACGATAGCTGCGATGGTTGATGTCGGCGGCAAAATGCCCGGACGCAGAGGTGTGTTGGATGAGTTGGTTGTCGCCTCTCACCAACGCGGACCAGAAACTGTTGCCTATAAAGTTCATTGAACCGTAAAGGAACTCTATGTCCCCCGATGAGTGTAAACGGACGGCAAAGTTGACAGTATAGACGTTGCCGTAGATGTTGGCGTGGAATACCAAAGTGAGATTGTCGTTCCCGACAATCTTGCCTACCGTGCAATTCATTAGATCCGCCTTGAATGGGCAGATGGAGCGAATGGCCATATCCTGCATAGTCGTGGCTTGCGAATTGATGTTGGACAGGAAAGGCCAATCGTTGGGCTGGTGGTGGAAGGCGATATAGCCGTCGGCATAAACCACGATTTTGTCATATTCATCACCGTAGTAAGGAAAGGTGAATGGCAGTTCAACAATGGCATAGCCGTTGTTAGCGTTTGAAAGCGGAACAACTTGGCCCGATTCCGTCGGGAAGGTGACATTGGTTTCTTCTATCTTGTATCTCTTGTTCAACTCCCAGTGGTAAGGAGGTTTTCCCCCTGTGGCGTGGAGTGTCTGTTGGTAGTTGGAGTCCACCACCATATCGGGGAGCAGAGTGTTTTGGATGACAGGTTTGGAGAAGTTGATGGCACGCACCACCGACAGCCAAAGGGTGTCTCCCGGCAGAAGCGCAACGTGGGTGGATGGACAAGCTTGTTCAACAGGCGTCCCCGAGGTGTAGTCCATCAGACTGAAGTTTTGCACGACACCTTCGCTGGTATGATACATATCGGAATAGGAGGAGGCGATCAGGAAGAACTTGCAGGGCTGTCCAGGTTCCACAAAGTTGAGCAAGGGGCTGACATCAAGTCCCAGTTCAAGGGTCTTGTCTGATTCTGTGGTATTTCCCCCTTGCATATACTTGCAGCCTCCTTGCCGATTGAAAACGTTGAATTCCAATGTGTTTGTGGGACGTGTGGCGTTGGTGTCGTTGGCTATTCCCGCTGTGAGTTTGAGCATCTCGCGGCAAGGATGGGTGATGGTGGCCTTGAAGGTGATTTGTGGGAAAACCTCGTCCCTGACTTGTACTACATAGACGCTCTTGTTCCAAATACCACCCTCTGCGGGCAGGGAGGCCAACCTGGAATAGGGCAAGTAACAGTAACCGTTGTCGCCGAACTGTTCGCCGTAGGTGTTGCAGATGATGACGGCGCCGATTTCCCAGTCACGAAGGTCCACAATGCCATCCCCCGTGATATCTATGTTGTTGGTGTACTGGCCGTCATTGTTGTAATCCCAGCGGACATCGTCGTTGTAGCCGACAATGGTCATAGAATGGTTTACGGTTGAACCGAAATAACACATTATGTGCTTTCCAGCGTCGGGGTTGCCTTGCGGGATAACAGACAGGAAGCTGTTGCCGCGGTAGGTGCAGTAGAAATTGGCCAATCCGCCGCTGCTCTCCCCGGCCAGATGGTCGTTCAGCCAATGCTTGAGCGTCAACAGCCCCTCCTCGTCGTCAATGGGGATGGCACACATCTCTGAAATGCGGTTCTTCATTGCGCTGTGATAGGTCTCGTATCCGCTGACCCAACGTCCGGCTCCCGTACTGTACCATCCGCCCCATTCCATCACATTGGGTGTGCCCGCCGTGCGGATGACCTCCCAGGAGTCCAGGAAACTTACACCTTCATTGCTCCCTTTGTTGCAGAAGTTCCAGGCAAAATGGGATGGGTATGCGTAGTTGAGTCCTCCGATGGCATACGAATCTCCACGTTTGCGCATAAGCTCATAACTCAAGGTGTAGCAAATGGTGCTGGCTTGCCCACATTCCATTGCACTTTGATAGAAGATGGGAATCATCCACGGTTGTAGGCTGTTGTTCACTGAAGAGGGTAAGGGTATGTTCCGCTCCGCCTCCGACAGCTTCAGCCGTGGTATGTTGGCTAACGCAGGGTTGTCGAGTTCCAAGGCGGGCATTTGGGCATACAGACTGTCCAAATATGCTGCCTGTGCGGACATCGCTTCGTGCCCGGGCGCATCTTGCGCACGAAGTCCTCCAATATGGGCTGCCCATATCAAGGAGAGGATTGCCAGTATCAGAATGCACTTTTTCATAAGGAAAGGAATTTAAGGGTTGCTTCCAATAGATGCGTCTTTGTTGCGTTTTGTTACAGTGTCACTCCTTTATGATTTTGTGCATTATGTGGGTGCCGTCCACCTGTTCTATGCGTAGCAGATATAGTCCATTGGGCAGCGAGGATAGGTCTATGGCGCCTGTATAGTCGTTCACCGGAACAGTCGCCACCGTGCGGCCGTAAAGGTCCGTGACGGTCACTCTCTCGATGATGGCGCTTTCGTGTTGTACAAAAACGCTGCCGCTGGTGGGGTTGGGATAGACTCTGATCTGAATGGGGAATTCCACGGTAGGGATGCCAACGCTGCTGACGTGCATCGTGACGGGCACCAGCTGCTCGCCGCCGGTGTGGCGGATGCGTAGGGTGGCGTGGTGGTCCTCCTCCGCACAGCCGTAGCTGTTGAAATGCAGGACGACCTGCTGCTGCCCGTTGGCATCGATGTAATCGTTGTCCGGTGCACAGAATACCCAGGTCGGCGTTTGCCCATCCTCGTCTTCCAACATATTGTTGAACAAGACGATGCCGCTGAAAGTGCTCTCCAAAGTGACGAGAGCGCTGTCGATTACATTGGCAGAAACGCCCATCGTGACCTCCACGGCTTCGGGATGAACCTCCAACGCAAAGTCGGGATTGTCGAACTCCGCAAAGCAGATGTCGTCAATCCACACACAGTCGCTGTTGCTGTTGGTGCTGTAGTCCTTGATGTATTTCCAGGAGGCGACGTGCTCTCCCGGGGCCACGGGATAGTGCACTTGGGTCCACGCGTGTTCTCCTGCCCAGCGCCCCTGCTGCACACCGTCAATGTAGAAGTAGAGCCAGTCGTACTTGTTCTCCGTCGAGGTGCGGAAGGCGAACATCAGATGCTCGCCCTGCACAGAGTTGAAGGCGATTTGCACAGCGCTGGTGTCGTTGTGACTGATGGCGCCGCTGCGAAGACTGCCTATGCCCGAGTGCGCCTCCGTGAGGTCGATGACCCAGTCGGCCTGCGAGTTGCCGCCCGTGAACTGTGCCGGCACGGCTCCGTCCTCGAAATCGAAACACTGCGTCTCGCCAAGGAGGGTGACCGTGAAGGTCTTCACAAGATTCCCCTTGACGTAAAGGTCCACATACGCGTTGCAGGTGGTGCCGGCCACGAAGGCTGGGGTGACATATAGCAAGGGACGGAAGGCAAAGTCGCTTTCAGCCGCAATGGAATCCCAATGGTTGCTGGAAATGGGCACCTCGATGCTGGCGAGCGGTATGCGCAGAACCGCATCCACATCGTGAATCTCGCCATTGAGGTTCCGCAAAGTGATCTGCAGTGTGTCCAACTCGATGGGACGCAGCGCGCCCGTGCAGTTGCCCGTGTTCAGGATGGCGTAATCCTGCAGGGCGAAATGGTAGTTGCGGATTTCGTAAGAGCGGTGGGCACTGACAGACGCAATGTTGTTGTCAAGCTGGATGGTGAATGGCGTGACGTGCGTGGAGGGCAGGGTGCTGGAGACAACGGCCGTGACGCAGTTGTTGAGCGTGTACTCGTTGTTGGGACCGATCTGCCCGAAATATTCGGTGCTGTCGATGAATCGGATGAACGGGTCCTGGCTTTGTAAATGTACCGTGCAGTTGCGGTAGGTGAGCGTGTCGGCGTTGAGCACCGACAGCGAGAAGCGCAACGTGTCGCCGGCATACAGTTCCGGCGATTCCGAACCGTTCACCTTGAGGTCCGAGATGAGCAGGCGGGTGGTGTAAAGGCTGGAGATGTGGAACTCGCGGGTGGTCTGCACGTCGTTGTTGTCGTAACAGGTCAGGGAGAAAGAGAGACTGTCGAAGGCACGGGTGGCCTTGCCCGAGAGCACGCCCGCCGAGGAGAGCGTCAGGCAGTCGGGCAGGATGCTCGGCGTCATCCGGAAACTGCGGTGGGCGACGTCCGCGGCAAATAGTCCCGACACTGCCGTGTGCTGCATCACCTGCTGGTCGCCGCGCACCAAGGCCGACCAGAAACTGTTGCCGTTGAAGGTCATATCCCCGTATTGGAACTCGATTTCACCCGATTTCCGCAGCGTGACGGCGAAATGAATGGACGAGGAGTTCTGCCCCGCCATCCGTCCTGTATAAACTAAGGTGATGAAATCGCTGCCCACAATCTTCTGCACAACGCAGTTCGAAAGGTCCGCCTTGAACGGGCAGATGGCGCGGATAGCCTGCGTCTGCATATCCGAATGCTGCAGGAACGGCCAGTTGGCGGGCTGGTGGTGGAAGGCGATGTAGCCGTCGGCATAGACCACGATCTCGTCGTACTCGTCACCGTAGTAGGGGAACTTGAAGGGCAAGGATACGATGGCATAGCCGCTGCCGCTGTTGGAAAGCGCGACACTCTGGCCCGACGCGGTGGGGTAGGGGATGGACTCCTCCTCTATCTTGAAACGACGGCTCACCTCCCAGCGGTAGGGCGGCTTGCCTCCCGTGGCGGTCAGCGTGTGCCGGTAGGGCACAAAGGCCTCCATATCGGGCAGCACCGTGTCGCGGATCACGGGCTTCGTGAAGTGGATGGCGCGCACCACCGACAAGGTGGTGGTCGTGTTGTTGGCGATGGGCACGCTGGCGGAGGTGCATACCTGCTCCTCCTCCGATCCGGAGGTGTAATCCATCAGACTGAACCCCAGAACCTGGCCGTTGGCCTCGTTGTCAGGGTCGTCCTCTATGACGTTGAAGAAGAACTTGCAGGGCGCGTCCGGCGTGATATAGTTGAGCAGCGGACTCACATCGAGTCCGAGTTCGATGTCCTTGTTCGACTCGTCTGTGTTGTCGCCCTGCATATAGAGGTCGCCGCCTTGGAAGTTGAAGACGTGGAACTCAAGTTCGTGCTCGGGCTGGGTGGCGTTGACGTTGTTGGCAATGCCGGCGGTGAGCTTGATCTTCTCGCGCGACGAGTGGCGTATCATTGCCTTGTAGGTGATTTGCGGGAAGACTTCGTCCTTCACCTGCACCACATAGACGCACTTGTTCCAGATACCGCCCTCCGCGGGCAGCGACGCCAACTTGCAGTAGGGCAGGTAACAGTAACCGCCGTCGCCAAACTGGTCGCCGAAGGTGTTGCAGAAGATGACGGCGCCGATTTCCCAGTCCTTCATAGTTACCACGCCGTCGCCGTTGATGTCGATGTCGTTGGTGTATTGGCCATCGCCGTTGTAGTCCCAGCAGACGGCGTCGTTGTAGCCGACGATGGTCTGCGAGTGGTTGACGGTGGTGGTGAGGTTGACCACGATGTGCTTGCCCGCCTCGGGCGCGCCCGGGGGGATTACCGCCAAATTGGAGTTGCCATAATAGGTGCAATAGTAGTTGGCCAGACCGCCGGAGTTTTCGCCCGCCAGGTGGTCATAGAGCCAGTGTTTGAGCGTCAGCAGCCCCTCCTCGTTGTCCACGGGGATGGCGTACATCTCCGAGATGCGGTTTTTCATCGCGTTGTAGTATGTCTCGTACCCGCTGATCCAGCGGCTGGCGCCTCCGTAGCTGTACCAGCCGCCCCATTCGTTCACCGTCGGCGTGCCGGCTGTGCGTATCACCTCCCACGTCTCCAAAAAGGGCACTCCGCGACTGCTGCCGCCGTTGCAGAAGTTCCAGGCGAAATGCGAGGGGTAGGCATAGTTCATACCCCATCCCGGACTTACATTGCGCCGGCGCGCCAGCTCATACGACAGCGTGTAGCAGATGCTGCTCGCCTGGCCGCACTCCAATGCCGCCTGGTAAAAAATCGCGGGCATCCACATCCGATCCGCATTGTTCAGATAGGAGGGCAACGGGATGTCGCGCTCGGCCTGCGACAGCTTCAGCGTGGGCACATTGGACAATAATGCCTCGTCCTGAGGCGTGAGCGGCGCGACCCGCGAATAGAGCGAGTCCAAGACTCTCTCCGGGACTTGCGCCGCCATCGACAGACAGATTATCAAGAATATGCAAACAACGAGACCTCTTTTCATAGGGAAGAAAAATGAAGCCGCAAATATAAAATATTTTTAAACATTAATACAAATATGTCCCATTTGACCAGACAACGCGCACCACGCGGGCGGTCTCGTAGAAGTCGGCGCAGTTGCCGCTGCCCGGGCTGCCGAACCCGCCGAAGGTGGCCATCAGCGTGCCGTTGGCGGAGAAAAGGTAGTCCTTGCTGTTGGAGATGTCGCTCCGTCCGCAGAAGAAATAGACGGTGTTGCTGTGGTACTGGCACTCGTCCACGCGCTGGATGAGATTGGAATACTGGGAGATGCGGCTCCTGATGGCGCTGGGCACATTGCTGGACGTGTCGTCGCAGCCCGCCATACACAAGCAGGCCGCCATAATGATGATGGAAAAAATGCGTTTCATTGTGGTGTTGTTTTTGAAAAAGCAAAAATAAGAAAAAAAGTGTTATTTCAGCACTTCCCGCACCATCTCCCGGTCACGGGACAGTTGGGCCACTAATTCGTCCACGCTGGGGAAGGATTTCTCCTCGCGAATCTGTTGCACAATGGTGAACGACAACCGCTTGCCGTAGAGGCTTCCCTGAAAATCCAGGATGTGCACCTCGTAGGTTAACTCGCTGAGCGATAGGGTAGGGCGCGTGCCTACATAAAGCATTCCTTTATAGGTGTTATCCTCCACTTTCACCCATACAGCATACACGCCCTTGGCGATCAGAACCTCTTCGTCCAGCCGCAAATTGGCGGTCGGGAACCCGAACTTCCGTCCGTTCTTGAATCCGTGTATGACAGTGGCGGTGTGCATTGCGATGTGCGATTTTACCCCACGCTTCCTGCCAGGCTGATACTCAGCAGTTTCTGCGCTTCCACGGCGAACTCCATCGGGAGCTTGCTGAGCACATCCTTGGCGTAGCCGTTCACTATCAGGCTGATGGCCTTCTCCTGGTCAATACCGCGCTGCTGGCAGTAGAAGAGCTGGTCCTCGGAAATCTTGGAGGTGGTGGCCTCGTGCTCGAGCACGGAGGAGGAGTTGGCGCACTGGATGTCGGGCCAGGTGTGGGCGCCGCACTTGTCGCCCATCAGCAGCGAGTCGCACTGCGAGAAGTTGCGGGAGTTCTCGGCGTTCTTGCCCACCTTCACCAACCCTCTGTAGCTGTTCTGGCTGAAGCCGGCGGAGATGCCCTTGGAGACGATCAGACTGCGGGTGTTGCGTCCCAAGTGGATCATCTTGGTGCCCGTGTCGGCCTGCTGGTGGTTGTTGGTGACGGCCACCGAGTAGAACTCGCCCACGCTGTTGTCGCCTTTGAGCACACAACCGGGGTACTTCCAGGTGATGGCCGAGCCGGTCTCCACCTGCGTCCACGAGATCTTGGAGTTGGCGCCCTTGCAGAGGCCGCGCTTGGTGACGAGGTTGTAGATGCCGCCGTTGCCGTCCTTGTCGCCCGGATACCAGTTCTGGACGGTGGAGTACTTGATTTCGGCGTCTTTCATCGCTATGAGCTCCACGACGGCCGCGTGCAGCTGGTTCTCGTCGCGCTGCGGGGCGGTGCAGCCCTCCATATAGCTCACGTACGCGCCCTCGTCGGCGATGAGCAATGTACGCTCGAACTGGCCCGTCTTGGCCGCGTTGATGCGGAAATAGGTGGACAACTCAATCGGACAGCGCACTCCCTTGGGGATATAGCAGAAAGACCCCTCGCTGAAAACAGCGGAGTTCAACGCTGCGTAGAAGTTGTCGGTGTAGGGCACCACCGAGCCGATGTACTGGCGCACAAGGTCAGGGTACTCTTGAATGGCCTCGCCGAAAGAACAGAAGATGATGCCCTTCTCTTTGAGCGTCTTCGAGAAGGTGGTCTTCACCGAGACAGAGTCCATCACGGCATCCACGGCCACGCCGGCCAGCACCTTTTGCTCCTCTAAGTTGATGCCCAACTTGTTGAAAGTATCGACCAGTTCGGGGTCCACCTCGTCCATTGAGGCGAGCTGCTTTTTCTTCTTGGGGATGGCCAGGTAGGTGATGTCCTGATAGTCGGGCCTCTTGAAGTTCAGATGCCCCCATTCGGGCTCCTTCAGTGTGGTCCAGTGGCGGTATGCCTTGAGACGGAACTCCAGCAGCCACTCTGGCTCGTTCTTGCGGGCGGAGATCATCCGCACGATATCCTCATTGATGCCTTTGGGGAACTCCTCCACGTCAATGTCCGACACAAAACCGTATTTGTAGTCCTGTTCGGTGATTTCTTCTAATATGTCCTTTTTTTCGGGTTCTTCTTTCATTTTTTTAGTGAACAGTGAATAGTGATCAGTGATCAGTGAGTGGTCTTTGGACTTTGGTTTTTGGTTTTTGGTCTTTGGCCCAACTACCAACGTCCGATGTCCTTTTTCGGGCGGCAAAGATACGATTTTTAGGGATTGCCAGGCCCCAGTCAGGGGTGGCACAATGTGTCACGGCTCAAACCAGATGCAATGGTCCAGCATATACAATTTCGTCTCGTATTGGGACAAAAACATCCTGAACAACTTCTTCGCATATCTCGGAGGTTTGCAGTTGTGGTGACATTGCCACTCCCATTTGCCGTTATAACACCAATATTCCGTCACGATATGACCTCGCTGGTCTTGAATATCTAACGAGGAACTATATCCTTTTTCATTATAGAATGTAAGAACAGGGCAGACGTATTGAACACCTTTATACTTAACTAGAAAAGATAAGCTATGAATGGAGCCATTCTTGTTGTAACTAATACCGGCATGAGAATCTGTTTTATCATTCAGATATGTCCTTGAACGAACCGTGCTGTCTGCATAGAGCACCTCCACGATGCGGGGACTGACCGTGTCCTTGAACTTGTACAACAAATAGTCACCGTCGCAAAGGTAGGTGATACGATAAATGGTCTGGCCTTCCACATTCAGCGTGTCAGTATGCAGAAAAACAGGCACATCATACTGCGCCTGCAAAGGACAAACAAGAACGAGAACGCAAAATACCAAAACGAATGCCCTAAATATATTCTCCATTCTCCATTCTCCATTCTCCATTCTCCATTCTTAATTCTTAATTCTCCATCAGAAACCTCGCAGCCTCGATCCCTGCGATGGCGCCGGTGCCGGCGGCGATGATGGCCTGGCGGTAGTGGGGGTCCTGCACGTCGCCGGCGGCGAACACGCCCTCCACATTGGTGCGGCACGTGCCCGGCTGGGTGAGGATGTAGCCCTGCTCGTTCATCTCGAGCTGGCCCTTGAAGAGGTCGGAGACGGGGGTCACGCCGATGGCCTCGAACACGCCGTCCACCTCTAAGGTGCGCTCCTCGCCGCTTTTCACGTTCTTAACCTGCAGGCCTGTCACCTTTTTGATGAAGCCTTGCTTCACGCCCACGATATCGACGGGCACGGTATCCCAGACCACATCGATGTTGGGGGTGGCGAGCACCTGCTTCTGCAGAGCCATCGTGCCGCGGAACTGGTCCCTGCGGTGCACGATATAGACTTTGTTGCAGAGGTTGGCAAGGTAGAGGGCGTCTTCCAGGGCGGTGTCGCCGCCGCCGATGACCACGGTGGTCTTGTTGCGGAAGAAGTTGCCGTCGCAGGTGGCGCAGGTGGAGACGCCGAAGCCGCGGTACTGGGCCTCGCCGGGCATCCCGATCCAGCGGGCGTTGGCGCCGGTGGCCACGATGACGGTCTCGGCCACCACCTCGGTGCCGTCGTCCAGCTTGCAGTGGAACGGGCGACTGGAGAAGTCCACCTCAGTGACCATTCCGGGACGCAGGCGAGCGCCCACGTGAAGGGCCTGCTGGCGGATGTCGTCCATAATCACGGGGCCGGAGGAACCCTCGGGATAGCCGGGGAAGTTCTCCACCTCGTTGGTGATGGTCAGCTGCCCGCCGGGCTGCATCCCTTCGATGACCAATGGGTTAAGGTCGGCGCGGGAAGTGTAGATGGCAGCAGTGTAACCTGCTGGTCCAGCGCCTATTATAAGGCATTTTACATTCTCTTGCATACTCGTTGTGTTTTAAGGCGCAAAAATACAAATTAATTTGTTATTTTTGCAGTCGGATGGGAGTCTGATGAAGAACAATTTTTAATGCTTGTTGCCTGCGAACGAAATCCAGTTGTTCCGGATGAATCTCCAAGTCATCGTGTTCCAGGGCGTCCGTTGGTAGATGGGACTGTCATAAAAAATGCTGCCACAGACTATGATGGTAACATCTATGATGCCGTTGTTATTGGCAAACAGGTTTGGATGCAGAGTAATCTGCGCACCACTCACTATGCTGATGGTACAGAAATCCCATTAGAAAGTGAAGTGACCGATAGTATAGCTTGCTATTACTATGATGGCGATGGGCAAGATATTGCCAACTATATCACATCTTATGCTGCGTGGGCAATTCTCATTATCCCAACAATGCCACTGGCTTCAGTGCATATCCTGCCGGTTTTTATGGGGCTTTCTATTACGGCTGCTATACTGCGTGCATTGGTGGATCGGCTCATTTCTGGAGCACCACCGAGTACCAGGATGTTAGTGTTGAACAGGTGTCGGGATGCCAATTATCCTATGCCAGCCCTCTTGTTAATGGTGCTGGCAACAGTAAAGGATTTGGTTATTCTGTCCGTTGTTTACGCGATTAGCTTATTTTGCGGAAATTTCGGCACATTGAATAATGTTGTATTTTTTTGGGGGCGGCGGCTGCGAACACCAAAAAATCGGTTTGTCTCAATTCTGTCTCAGTTTTAACGCAAAAATCAGCAAACTACGTCCGTAATTTGCTGATTTTTATTGTTTAAAACACGTAGAGACGCCACATTGTGACGTCTCTACCATTGAGCGGAAAACGAGACTCGAACTCGCGACCCCAACCTTGGCAAGGTTGTGCTCTACCAACTGAGCTACTTCCGCTTGTGTACCGAAGGTGGGACTTGAACCCACACGCCCGCAATGGGCAAGGGATTTTAAGTCCCTCGTGTCTACCATTCCACCACTTCGGCTCTCAAAGAACATTTCTTTTTTTTGAGGCTGCAAAAATACATTTTTTTTAGTATCCTCCAAACCGAGTCGTTTTTTTTCTTAGCTGAGACCATAGAACATAGACCGGAGAACATAGATCATAGAGTTGAGAGTTGAGATTGGTTACTGAGAGATCGCAATTTTGAACAATTGTTTTTTATGTGTTGAAATGAAAATGATTTTTATTACTTTGATAATAATTTAAAAAAAATATATTTTTGCAAAAATAATCATTAACAAATAAAAATGAATTATGGATGCTTATCATTTTGAAAATCTGAATGTTTGGAAGGAATCTCGGCAGCTGGTATTGTTGGTCTATAAACTACAAAAGGATTTCCCTTCATTTGAAAAGTATGGTTTGGGAGACCAAATCAGACGAGCAGTTATTTCTGTATCCTCGAATATTGTGGAAGGCAATGCGCGATATTCGTTAAAAGAACAGGTCCATTTCATAGAAATTGCGATAGGTTCACTGATGGAAGTGTGTTGCCAACTGATTTTAGCGTTTGACTTGGAATACATTACCTTTGAACAACTGGAACAGTGTAATGAAAAAACAACTCTCATTTACAAGATGCTAAAAGGAATGCGCCGGCAAAAGATGGAACGGATGTCGTAGGAATTTTTTTAGAACGAAGAACGAAGAACTAAGAACTAAGAACTAAGAACTAAGACCTAAGACCTAAGACCTAAGAAGAAGGTCTACGGTCTACGGTCTCTGGTCTCTGTTCTACGGTCTCTGGTCTCTGTTCTACGGTCTACGGTCTACGGTCTAATAATCATCTCCCAATCATAAAAATGCACGGCCGTTTGTCCAGGGCATTCCGCTCGTCCTCGAAATACTTGCGCCATTTGCTCACCGACTGCGTCTTGAGCAGGGCGTTCTCGGAGGTCAGCCCCGCGGCGATGCAGACCCGCGTGGCCGGCTGCAAAACCTTGCAGATGGAGTCGGCCATCCGACGGTTGCGGTAGGGCGTCTCGATGAACATCTGCGTCTGGCCCGTCTTGACGGCGACGGATTCAATGGCCTTGAGCCGCTTCTCTCGGTCATATTGCTCCACTGGCAGATAGCCGTGGAAGACAAAGTTCTGCCCGTTCATCCCGCTGCCCATCAGGGCCAGGATGAGTGAACTGGGACCGATGAGCGGCACCACCTCGATGCCCAATTGGTGGGCCTTTTCCACGGCCTTGCTGCCGGGGTCGGCCACACAGGGCACGCCGGCCTCCGACATCAGTCCCACATTGTGGCCCTCCAGACAGGGTTGCAGGTAGTCGTTAAGTTCCACGCCCTGCGTGTGCTCGTTGAGTTCGAAGAAGGTCAGCTCGTCGATGCGCTTGGCGATGCCGGCATAGCGCAGGAACCGCCGCGCCGTGCGCAGCTCTTCCACAATGTAGTGGTCGATATGGTTGATGATCTCCGCGTTGAACGCAGGGAAGAAGTTGCCGAATTCACCTTCGGCAATCGGGGTTGGGATTAGGTATAGTTTGCCGTTCATTTGCGATTTGGGATTTGCGATTTGGGATTTGCGATTTGCGATTTACGATGTACGATTCGGGGGGAGCGGGTGATTGTATTGATAAAATTTATATATTTGCAAAATAATTATTAAATTTAAATCTTAAATTATGAAAATGTATTCTTTTGAAAAACTTGATGTTTGGAAATTATCTCGTGAATTAGTTGTTGATGTTTATAAGATTCAACAAACATTTCCTTCAATAGAAAGATTTGGTTTATGCGACCAATTGAGGCGTGCTGTAGTATCAATTCCTTCAAATATAGCCGAAGGAAACACAAGGCGTTCTGTGAAAGAACAAGTGCATTTTATTGACATTTCTATGGGTTCATTAATGGAAGTATATTGTCAATTATTGTTGTCTATGGACTTGGATTACATTACAATTGAGCAGTTGGAAGATATCAGCAAGAAAATCGAACGGGTTGAAAAAATGCTCAGTGGATTAAGATATAATAAGTTAAACGGCTTGTGATTGTTGATACCATATATCGCACCGGCCACCTCGCAAGTCGCAAGTCGTAAGTCGTACATCAATACTCCACCCGTTCCTCAAACTCCTTCCACCGTTCGAAAGTGGGGGCGGCGAGGTCGGCGTCGTGCTGTTCGGCGGCGATGTCGTATTCCGAGATGGGCTTGCCGAGCTGTTCGTAGATGTAGATGTCGTCGAAGCCGGCATCCGCGGCCACCTCGCAGGCGGCGCCGTAGTAGATGCAGCGGGGCCGCGCCCAGTAGATGGCGCCCAGACACATCGGGCAGGGCTCGCTGCTGGCGTACAGTTCGCAGCCGTCAAGCTGGAACGTGCCCAGATTGCGGCACGCGTCGCGGATGGCCTGCACCTCCGCGTGCGCGGTGGGGTCGTTGTGCGCCGTCACCATATTGCGGCCGCGCCCCACGATCTCGCCATCCTTCACCACCACGGCCCCGAACGGACCGCCCGTGCCCGTCTCGAAACACTCGTTGGCCAGCCGGATGGCCTCTTTCATAAATTCTGGATTGTACATTGTGGATCTCTTTTTTTGAAAGTGCAAAAGTACTAAATTTTAAACTCGATGCCGCATCCATTGGCATTGCCAATCTCAAAAATTCTTATTTTTGCGCCAAATAAAATAATGATGAAAAATAATCGTCTCAAAGAAAAGATACTCCGGTTCCGGCAGTGGCGGGAACAGCCCCATCAGGTGGCCCCGATGGCGGAGGTGGGGCACGATTGCGCGACCTGCGGCACCCATTATATGGGCAACTACTGCCCGCGTTGCGGCCAGTCGGCGCGCATCGGACGCTTCTCTTTCAAGACCGGCATTCTGAACTTTCTTGATGTGTGGGGACTGGGCAACCGGAATATGTTCCTCACCATCCGCGACCTTATCCTGCGCCCCGGCTATATGATCCGCGATTACCTCAAAGGTATGCAGATGGCCTATTTCCCGCCCTTCAAGATGTTCTTCCTGCTCGCCGCCCTCTCCCTCCTCGTGACCCACGGACTCAACATCAAAGGAGAGAATCTTACCCGCGATTCGGAATCAAAGTCGGAGGCAAAGGAGGTTGTGGTTGAGGAACCGTCGGAAGATGAATCCATTGTGGTGGATGTGGAGGATATGGTGGATGTTGTGAATGCCAAGGATGAGATTGCCAAACGCACAAAATCGATTTTCAGTAAGGCTGTTGATTCTTTCGAGCGTTTCCAGAAACGTTACCCCAACATATACAACTTGCTGTTGCTGATGGTGGAGTCCGTTTTCCTCTACCTTTTCTTCCGGCGCAGTCCGAATATTCCAGACCTGAGTTATTCCGAACTCTTTGTCGCGCAGGTATATATCGTCAATATGGTCGCCATCTACACGAATGTGTTCAATTTCTTCTGCCTGACAAGGCTGGCGAGCTTTTCCTTTATCCTTGCAGTGATTCCCCTCAAGCAGCTGAGCGGTTTCAGCTGGTGGCGCACTGTCCTGAAAACCATCGCGGCTCTCTTGCTGATGCTTGTGGCAATTCTGCTCTTCATCGTGCTGTCCGCCTTCGTAACCGTCCTTTTGTTGAAATGGTTTGGATAATCTAATATTGCTGAAATTCTCAATTATTAAGCCGCGCGGCGATGTATGGCGGTAACGCCATCAACACCCAGCTCGCGGGCTACGTGCACGCCTTCGCGCACAGCATCAGGGCCAAGTACCACATTCCCCACGGTCAGGCCATCACGCTGATGATGCTGCCCGTGCTGGAGTATCAAATGGAAACCTGTCTCAGGAAGTATGCCCTGATGGCCCGCTATTGTGGGTTGGCGGATGTGCACACCGAAGATCGCATAGCCGCCGAGCGGTTCCTGCAAGCCGTCAAAGACCTCATCGTCAGCTGCGGCCTCGACACATTGCCGTTGCCCGTGAAAAAGTCTGATTACGAGGAACTCACCCGAATGGTGGCCAAGGACTCCATCAACTACTCCGCCCCGATGACCTTCAGTGAGGAGGATATTGTGAAGGTGCTGGAGAGGGTGAGTGAATAGTGAGCAGTGAACAGTGAAATGACCCGAGGGACGAAAGCTTGGTAGGATGACGGTGCGCCCATTGTCCCAAACGTCCCGACAGGGACGAAAGCCTGGTAGGATGATGCGTGCCCATTACCCCAAACGTCCCGGTAGGGACGTTACACGAAGATCCTATGCTATTGCTCTACAAACACCCGGTAGTAACAGTCTGCGGGGTTGCCTATGCCTACGCTCGGGGTGTATAGGTAAACGGCCACTTTCTTGTGGCTGTTCGCATAATAGTGCCGGAACTCCTGCTGCTTGGAAACGGTCTGCCAAATGCGTTGGAGGTCTGCATCATCCGTCACGGTCTGGTAGGCTCCTGCATTGTTGATGTATGCAATCTTATTCTGTCCTGGATAGGGCAGTCTGTTGTTGAGTTGTCTGCCGGCCCGGAAACCGGTGGGGAATTCCAAGTGTCCGCATCCCGACCAGACGATGCTTCCGGACATCAGCAGATTGTTTGTGTTTTGATAGTATAACTTAATCCAACCGAAATCGCAAGGTGCTTGGTATTCGGCCAGGAATGGGATTTCGGTGCCGGTCTGAACTGGGTTTTGCACATTCAGGGCATAGAATCCTTTGTATCGGAATGTGAGATAATCCACTTTGGAAATCAGAATGTTCTTGTGTAGATCCGTATCCTGCAAGTCGCTTTGGGTGAAATCATCGGAAGGTTGCTCTGCGCGTGAATTTAAGATACGCAACTCCACCCATTTGGTGTGGTTTCCGTATAAAAGAAATATTTCATACTCGTTGCCATAAATGTCATTTCCATTCGCAGTGATGTTGATGTCGGAGGCAGATTGGAGATTATCCATAGCGGCAATAAGCTCGTCAAGAGACTGGATGATCAGGGTATTGCCATCCACGCGCCCGGAAAAGTAGGTGCGTGCTAATTTTCCGTATGCTGAGGAGGCGCGGAATTCCTGCAGCCATTGTTTGTAAAAGAGTAGCATTACGGGCAACTCCTGGTCTTTGACATAGAGTTCGCCTTGATGAACAACGGATTGGCTTGGACGCCAAAACGCGAGGTGTTTTTCTGTCCCGTTTTCGGTATGGATGTAGTGGTCCAATCCCGGGTCGGAACTGCTATTATTGTCCAAATGGTAGTCCCGCTCATTGATGATGGCAACGGCTTCATTCAAGTTTTTCCCGATGCAGGCTTTGACCATCGTGAAGTCATTGGTGACCGGATCGTTCACTTCAGGGGTGTACTCGATGGGCGGCAGTTCCTGGATTGTCGGGTTCGGCGGTGTCGGTTCCACGGGTTCGCGGGTGCAGGCGGCCAAAAGCACCAGAATGGCTGAAAAGGCTATTGCCGCGAAGAATTTGTTTCCTGTTCTGGATTTGAAGAGATTGGTTTTCATAAGCATTAGAAATAAATAATACTGAATAGTAACGAGGTGACGATAGTTTTATTATTTAGGAGATTATATACGAATAAGTATTTTGTTTTTTGGGGTAACAATAAGTATTGAACAAATTGATTTTCAAAATTATAGAATAATTTTTTGCGAATAGGCAATCATTATATCCCTCAATAAGTGATTTTTTTTATAAAATCGCACTCATTGAGGGATTCGTCGGGCGTTGTACTTTGTTTTCAATGCCCCCATTTCGCGGCGAGCACGCAACTGGCTTTGTGTCACGTGGCACCCGCGCCGCGAGGGCTGCTTGGCGCACGTGTCTGCCCCACACTGCGCTCCCTCCGGTCGCTTGTGCGGGGTTACTGGGATGATATCCCTTCGGGATACATTCCGATAAAACAAAACTTGTCTTCTTCTAATCGTATAATGCGATTTGCGACTTATGGTCTAAATTCTAAATTCTTCCTTCTTCCTTCTTCCTTCTTAATTAAAATGCGTATCTTTGCAGCCCAGTTTATCTCATTATGTCTTACAGTGAAACCGAAATACAACAAATTGTCGCGGCCCAGCGCAAATTTTTCCGCACGGGCGCGACGCTGCCTGTCAAATGGCGGATTCAACAACTTAAGAAACTGAAATCGGCGGTCATCGCGCACGCCACCGAGTTCGAGGACGCGCTCACCGCAGACCTCGGACGGAGTAGGGTAGAGGCCTACCTCTGCGATGTGGGTCCCATCATTGTGGAAATCAACGAGATGCTGCGGGGCCTGCGCCGCTGGGCGCGTCCCGAGTGCCACTTTAGCGGACTGATGTGCTTCCCGAGCACCGTCACCAAAGTCTATAAAATGCCCTACGGCGTGTCGTTGGTCATCAGCCCGTTCAACTTCCCGATATTGCTGACCATCGGCGTGGTGGCGGCGGCGATGTGCGGCGGCAACACCGTCGTCATCAAGTCCAGCAGCAAGTCGGCGGCCTGCACTGAAGTGCTCAAACGCTTCTTCGCGGAGGTCTTCCCGCCCGAGTACGTCACCCTCATCGACGGCGGTCACGACGTGGCGGATATGTGCCTCGCACAGCGCTTCGACAAGATCTTCTACACCGGTTCGCCTGCAGTGGGCAAGCACGTGATGGCCGAGGCCTCCAAGAACCTCACGCCCGTGGCGTTGGAGCTGGGCGGCGAGACCGGCAACTGGTGCATCGTGCGCAAGGATGCCGACCTCAAAGACGCGGCCCGCAAGATCGCCTTCTTCAAGCTTTGCAATGCTGGACAGATTTGTATCAATATCAACCAGATAGCCGTGGCCGAGGAGGTCGCGGAGCCTTTCTTGGAGGAACTCAAGAAGGCCTTCACGGCGCAGATTGGCGAACGTCCGGTGACCAATCCCGAATATCCGAAACTCATCACGACGGCGGCCTATGACAAGTGTGCGGCGCTGGCGGATGAGTATCGCGACCGCATCGTCTTCGGCGGCGAGGGCTACCGTGATTCGCAGCGTTATGCTCCCACCATCATCTATCCTGTGAACAAGGACGAGCATATCGTGCAGCACGAGCTCTTCAACCCGCTGCTGCCCGTGGTGCCTTTCCCCGACAAGGAGGTGGATGCGCTGATGGAGACCATCGCCGACCGCGAGCATCCCTTGGCGATGTATCTGTTCACCAAGGATATGCGTTGGGCGAACCGCGTGATGCAGACGCAGCAGTACGGCGGCGGCTGCATCAACGAGGTGTGCATCCATATGATGGTCAAGGGCGTGCCGTTCAACGGCACGGGCCACTCCGGTATGGGCGCCTATCACGGCGAGTGGGGCTTCCGCGAGTTCACGCACCCGCAAACGGTCCTCAAAGGCCGCACCATCTTCAACTTGCCTTTACGCGAGCACCCCTACACGGGCAAGGCCGGCGAATGGAAGATGAAACTGCTGAAATGGTTTGAACGGTAATGGACAACAACTACATTTATTAATATTAATCCAATTAAAACCAACCAAAATGATGAAGAAATTTGTATGCCCGATTTGTGGCTATGTTCACGAAGGAACGGAAGCTCCTGAAAGATGTCCTCAATGCAAACAGCTGGTGGAATGGAAAGTGCTGGACGAGAGTGCCGGCCTGAATTTTGTCACCGAGCACGTGATCGGTATCGCCAAGGATACGGATGACGAGATGAAGAAGGATCTCAACGCCCATTTTATGGGGGAGGCCACCGAAGTGGGTATGTACTTGGCGATGAGTCGTCAGGCCGATCGCGAGGGGTATCCTGAAATCGCCGAGGCTTTCCGTCGTTATGCTTTCGAGGAGGCCGACCACTGTGCCCGTTTCGCCGAACTCTTAGGTGAGGTGGTATGGGACACCAAGACCAATCTCGAGAAGCGTATGGTGGCGGAGTGCGGTGCCTGCGAGGACAAGATGCGCATCGCCCGCCGTGCCAAGGAACTGAACCTGGATGCCATCCACGACACCGTCCACGAAATGGCGAAAGACGAAGCCCGCCACGGCAAAGGCTTCGAAGGACTCTTTAACCGGTATTTCAAGAAATAGTTTGCGATGTACGATTTACGATTTGCGAAAAAGATCGTAAGTCGTAAGTCGTGTGTCGAAAGTCTCAGAACTACTCCCTCAAATAACTCTCCTCCCCAAACACCTTCTTCGCGTACGGTGTGAGGGGAGTGTGTTTGGATAGCCAGTAGATGGGTAGCACCACGGTCTGCAGGCCGCAGGCGTATGGGGTGATGTCGTATTGCTGGAACACGATGTTGATGGTGCTCCGGGTGCTGTCGATGAAGAAGTTGTCGGGGACGATGATTTTCTCCGCGGTCTTGTACTCGTCGAACATGCAGTCGAGCACCTCTTTGTTGACGGTCAGGTCCTGCACGGCGCGGACGATGATCTCGCCGAGTTTGGAGGTATCCACCAAGTCGTTGAGATGCACCACGCGTTTCTTCTTGCGGTCGTAGGTGAGGTATTCCACGATGTAGGAGCCGTGGGCGGCGCCGGCCAGGAAGGTCTCGGTGGTGTTGGTGAAGGTCACCAGCTCGCCGTCTTCCCGGAGACTGTTCTGGAGGTGGGCGTAGGTGTATGGCTTCTGATCGTCCACTTTGTCGAGAGGTCGGGTTGACACCGCTTTGACCTCATCGTCATACAGCCACATATTCTTCATCCATTTCTCAGCGGCCTCGTTCACCGAGGATGCGGTGCTGTCGGCGAACACCTGGCGGATGAGTTCTTTTTCGGCCTCTTCGGTCATCATCCCTTTGAGGGGCCAGACGAGGGCATAGCTGTTCTCCACGCCGTAGGGGTTCATCTCTTCGGGAAGGTAGGGATCGTCGGTTTTGACCATAAAGCAATGGCTTCCCGAGATACTGATGGTGGCGAACGGGCCTAATGGTTTGTTGCATCCTGTGACGACACAGGCCATAATGAGCAGGGGGAGAAAGAGTTTGTGTTTCATCGTATCATTTACTTTTGGGTTGCAAAATTAGAAAAAAAAGTATTTTCGCACGCCTGTTTTTACTTTTCTGTTTTACGAGGGTATAATAATGTTTTGCGCGACGGCTCCCAGGGCTATCCCAATGTGGGATTCCGTGTGGTGAGGGCTGACCTGTGAAAAGGAGGTGTGTTGAAGTTGCGTTAGGACCAATTCGGACCTGCGTCGTCTTCTGATATTTTATATTTTTGCGCTTCATTTTTATGCACTATGAAGCCTAACGATACTGACATACTGAGACTTCGCGAGATGGTGGAGGAGTCCGTCTCCCGCAAGATGAAGACCCCGGCGGATTTCCAGTTCCTCACGGGTGTGATTCAGGAACGTTGCAAGGAGACCCTTGGCGTGACAACCCTGAAGCGCATCTGGGGTTACGTGGAGGGTTACGACACCACTCGTTTCTCCACGCTCTCTATCCTTTCCCGATGTGTGGGTTTCAAGGACTGGGACGACTTCCTCGCTCATCACAACCAGTCGGGCGAGTCCTCCAATATGGTGCTGGGTCGTGCGCTCTATCCGGGCGAGATCCCGGTGGATGGTTTCGTGCGCATTGCGTGGTCGCCCGACCGCCGCGTGTTGCTCAGGCATCTTGGCGACGGCAGCTTTGAGGTGATGGAGTGCGAGAACTCCAAGCTCAAGCCCGGCGACACCTTCCACTGCTCCTGCTTCATCATCGGGGAGCCGTTGTACCTCGACAACTTCGTGCGCGGCCACAACCCGCCGACCCTCTTTGTGGTGGGCAACAAGGGCGGCCTCACGGAGGTGAGGAGAATGAGCTGAAAAGGCAGATGCGCCCGCAGAACGGAACTTTTATCAAAAATGCACGTATGTAAAAAGGTTATTGCAATAACCGAAAATGAATAATAATTGGTTAATTCAATAATCTTTTGTATCTTTGCACGCTTTTATAAAAGATGACTGTATGGATACGTTGTTCCGAAAACACAAGATGTTAATATCACAGGTGAGCACAGCACTTGTACGTGAAATAATGAAGACGATAGCCTGGGAAAAGCCTCTGGTCGCTATACGAGGGTCGCGTGGTGTGGGTAAAACCACGCTTATGCGGCAATATATCCGTCAACGATATGGACTGAATGCCGGCGAGGCTTTGTACTGCGTGATGGACAGTATGTATTTCACGAACCATAATTTGTTGGATCTCGCCGAGCGCTTTCACCAGATGGGTGGCAAACACCTCTTCCTTGATGAGGTGCATCGCTATCCAACTTGGAGTCGAGAAATAAAGGAGATTTTGGATTTATATCCCGATATGAAGATTACCTTCACGGGTTCTTCTCTTATTCAAATCCTCAATGCGGATGCAGACCTTTCGCGCCGCGTGTTGAGTTATACGATGGAAGGACTCTCCTTCCGCGAATTTCTGTTGTTCTATAAAGGGATTCAACTGCCCCGGTATGATCTTGACGAAATATTGAATCAATATGACGACATTTGTAGCATGGTAAATAAACAGTGTCATCCGCAACAACTTTTTGAGGAATATCTGCGCGTGGGGTATTTTCCCTTTTATGACGGAAATGAGGACGAGTACTACAATCGAATCGAGAATGTGATAGATTTCGTCGTAGATCAAGAAATGACGCTTTTTTGCGGGGTAGAACCGGCTAATACGCGAAAAATAAAGGCGTTGGTTCAGTATTTGGCAGATAGTCATCCATTCGAGTTGAATGTGGCCAAGCTTTCCGCTCGGCTCGAACTCAATAAACATACTGTGCTCAGTTATATAAACAGTCTTGGGCGTGCCGAGTTGCTGCATCTTCTCTACTCTGACAGTAAGAATATTACACGACTTCAAAAGCCGGACAAAATTTATCTCCACGACCCCAATATGTTCTATGCGCTTGGTTATGGTGATAAGATTGGCACCATACGAGAATGTTTCTTTGTGAATCAGGTTTCCGTGAACCATTTGGTGGAATATGGAAAGAAACAGGGAGACTTCCTGATAGACGGCAAAATAACCATTGAAGTTGGCGGAAAAGACAAAACTTTTGAGCAGGTGGCCGACCTCCCGAACTCCTATATACTGGCTGACAGAATGGAGTTTGCGGTGGGGAAGAAGCTCCCTCTTTGGCTGGCAGGAATGTTGTATTGAAGGGAGCCGCTCAACCTCAACAACTTCGTGTGCGGCCACAACCCGCCGACCCTTTTTGTGGTGGGCAACAAGGGTGGCCTCACGGAGGTGAGGAGAGGGTAGGGAATAATTCGGAATAATTCGGACCAATTAGGACCAAAATACCTGACTGTTAAGTTGTTATTTTTGCAGCGTGAAATCATAGACAACAGATTTCACGGCGTTCTTTTGTTTTCTGTTTTCTGCTTGGGTTTTGCTAGAACCTCTTTGACAATAGAGACAGTACACGCCTTTTTTTTGTGCTTGTAAGGTCATGGATAACAACATCAGAAGCCGAAAGAAATAAACGGAGGAAACCGAAAATCCGAAAGAGAGTAGGTGAGAATTAAACGAGAAGGCCGATTCGCGTGAAAGGAGGTAGGCGTAAACTTAAATAATAAAGTATGCCAAATAAATCAATCAAAAAATTTGGAATAAAATATCCTCCGACAAAAGCGGATAGACACCATATAATTTGCGAAGTATTAGATTTAAGAAACACTAAGCCTTGGTTTGATGACAAGGATCTTACTTATTTTGTCAAAGTGTTGCTGGAAAATGGCATTGTCCGAATTTCTGAAAAAGCGTATCGTCAATCGGATGGTGGTAAAGACTTATGGAAAAAGAAGAAACCTTCCAACTGGAGCGATTATATTAGCAGAATGTTAAAGGGGGTGCCTCAAACTGATTATTTGCAGGAAAAGATAGATCGTAGCAAATATTCATGGGAACATATAGTCCCAGCAAAAGTGCTGATAGACGAAGTGAAAAGCTTATTTGCATCTAAGAAATTCACCCAGAAGGCATTAAGTTCAATAATAGACAAGTATGGTACTATATGTATCGTTACAAAATCCGAAGATGATAAGCTCACTAAAAACAAGTTGCGTTCTAAAATGCCTATTGGTTGGAAATTCGGAGACCCGGCGTTTTCTCGTTATGACTCCGTCGAAATTGTACTCAAATAACCTTTATGGACGGCAACTCCTAAATTTTAGAACATGTACTGATCTTAGAGGAAATGAAAGATGTAATGATCTGTTAACAAATTAAAAAATTCAATATTATGCCAGAAGAAATTACAAAAAAAGAAAGAGTATTATCAGTTTTAACCGCTATCTTCAAAGCTTTATTCGCTTCTGCGTTTATCTTAGCTGAAGGCTTTTTGGTGATGTTCCTTGGAGCTTGTATGGTTTTCGCCGTTATTATTTTTCCTCTGCGAAAACCCATCCATAATGCGATAAACAAACTGTCATCAAACATCAACAAACAATATGGAAGATTGTTGGAATCAATAGCCTATGAAGGTAATAAAAAAACAGTAATCATTCTCTCGTGGATCGGAATACTGTTGCTTCGCGTGGCAACAATAATATTCCTTGGTTTCTGGGTGTTGTATTTTGCGGTATGTTTTGGTACCTATTCGCTCTTTATACCATTTTTGCGTCAGATAGTAGTAGATGATGTGAGAGGAATGTACAGGGAGATTAAAAACAACTTCGAATGCATTATTGCGATGATTTCTGGTGGCAAAGACGATGACAGCGAATTTTTGATCGGTGATGAAAGAAGCCGGACTCGCATTATCGTCGGGGGAATTTTTAAAGTCCCGTTGAGAATCGGAGCTATTTTTGCCGATGGTTTTTCCGTTATGACCCTTTGTGCATTCTTTTTTTATACGGTTTGGTTCAAAGTACTCAGAGACGGTACTAAAGATGCTATTGCCGAACTCTGTAAACGGATAGGTGTGCATTTGAAATTTATCTCATACGTGTTTATGAATCAATATCCTGATTTTGAAATTGAAGGCGAATATATTGAAGAAAGACATTTGAAAAAAGACGGCACACCAGACAGAAGATACCGGGAGAACAAATAATCACTCCAACATCCCGTATTACAAATCTAAAAACAACCAATATGTCATTATTTCGCGGACTCTCCTTTTCTCTGAAACGTGCCATCGGCATCTCCGGGCTTAAGGCCAAAGTGGCACGCAAAACCCGTATCCCGACCACCAAAGGTGGATTGGAACGAAAAATTGGGCGGCTGATTACGGAAGCTGTCACAGGGAAAAAACGGCGCAGGAAATAATAGTTTTCGACGACACGGAGGGAACCCAAAACCCGAAAAAGAGTAGGCAACGACAAGATAAATAATATGTAACAACCTAAAAATAATAGTGATTATGTCAAATTTCAATCAACAGTTGGTGGCCCTGACAATGGCGACCTTGCGAGCAGACGGAAAAACAACTGCCGCTGAAATAGAAGTCATCAAACGCGTGGCAGCGGATTTGGAATGCCCCGCCGAGGAAGCAGACAAACTGCTCCTAAATGAAAATGAAAAACAATCCAAGTGCGCCGACATTCAGGCGTACATTGCCGAAGAGGCAAAAAATGTTGTAAACAGTGAAGACAAGCAACTTATTATGGAAGCCTGTGTGCAGGTGGCCCTTGCCGACAAAAAACTGGCAACCAATGAGGTGAAGGTGCTTTTAATGGTTTGCCAAGCCTTGCAATGCGATTTGGCTGCCCTAATCTGCAACATTGCCATAGTTGCCCAAAACGACCGCGATATAAAGATTGAAGGTGGCGACACAGATTTCAGCGAGGAAATTCTGGATGAAGAATAATTCGTAAAATATTTAAAATTAATTAATTATGTTAAGAATAAATCAAAATGGAAATGGTAACATCATGCCGTTGCTGATGAATTTCACCACCCCGAGTCCTATTCAGGAATTTGAGGAGCCCGTATTCGACTACAATGATGGCGAACAAATTTCGTATGAAATGAGAACCATTGGCACACGTTGTCTGAGAAGTTCCACGACACGTGTGAAAACATCAGGAAATGGTGTTTGTAGCAAATCAGATAAAAAAAATGAGATTGATGACTCCAAATCCGTGAAATAGGGTAGCCGAATGATTCTTATTTTCACCAACAAAGAAGACTCCCATCCCACCCACGTCATTCAATATTTGAAGGCGTGGGGGGTGCCAGTCTTTCGTCTCAACACCGAATGCCTACTCACTGATTATCGTTTTTCTTGGTGGGCAAATGCTGACGATTGTGATTTTCATATCCGTAACATCAAAAATGGATTGGATATTTACGGTCACGAAATCTCGGCCATTTGGGATCGCAGACCACAAGTGCCAAAAGAATTGCCACGGCCAAACGAATATGAAGATGTCAACAAACTGAATTTGGATGAAGCACACGAATTTTTAAGTTTTATACGCTATTACCTGAAAGATGTGTTTTCCATCGGCAGTATTGTAGAGGACAGACCAGCTGCCTCTAAAATGTTGCAACTATCAATAGCCCGTCAATTAGGAATGCGTATTCCTGACACTTGTTTTGCCAACGAGATGCCCCCTATAGCATCTTTGGCAAAGCGGTATCCTGCATTATCATTAAAACCAATTGGGGAAAGCTGTGTGTTACTGAATGAAGAAGATGAATATGTTTTCTACTCGCAAAAGGTGGACAGTAATATCCTGCTTCAACAGCCCCAAGAGGCGTTCTCCCAGACTGTCAGTTTTGTGCAAAATTATGTGAACAAAGCCTACGAATTGCGCATTACCGTGTGCTGTGGTGATCTTGTGGCCTGCAAAATCGACTCCCAAGTCCAAGATGACGACAAGGGGAAAATCGACTGGCGGCAGGGTTATGAATTCGACTTAAAACACGAAATAGTTGACATTCCTGATGCCATTAAAACATTCTGTTATGATTTTTTAGTCAAAATGAAATTGAATTTCGGTTGCTTTGATTTCATTGTAACCCCAGAAGGTGAGTATGTATTCCTTGAGTGCAATCCAAACGGACAGTGGCTCTGGATTGAATTATACACAGGATACGACATCTCCGAAATAATTGCAAGAAATCTATCTCGATACGAACCTGATGTCAGGAATCATTTGAATTCGTGATAGAAACACAACAATGATATAACCACAGACCATATATTGAACACTTATTTCCCAATCTTATGAGCAAAGAATACTACAAAAAGAAAATCATCGACTTGAGAGCGCAACTCGAAAGTGCAAAGAAAGTGTTGGAGCAGGAAAAGAATTAATGGGATAGACTCAAATTGTATTGATGTTTTGTTATGGCAAACTTACTTGACAAATTAAAAGAAAAAAGCCTGGAAGTCGCAAAAGCTGCAAAAGAGAAAGGACAAGGTATCGCCAAGGCAGCCAAAGAAAAGAACGATGCAAAATTCCGTTCATCAAAAGAAATCAAAGGCGATATGCTGCTAATACCTTGTATCGCGGAGCGAATCATAAAAGTTTTTAAAGCAGACGGCTATGAGGCGGATTGCAAGCAAAAAGGGAATCATTATGTAATCTTGCTTTCTAATGGAGGATTCGTGAAAGCTGCTGCCGGATTTAAAACAGCTCTTAAAGTTAATATCTGCCCCAAAGACGGTAATATTCATATTGATGCAGATATTGATTATGCAACTCTATTTGAAGGGTCCGAACCTTCCATTCCAACATTGGGAACGATTAAACAATCAAAATTGGATGACAAAGCGGTGGAGATAGCCGAGAAAGTAGTCGCAGAAGAAAAAATAGTCACACTGTTGGACGGCACACGGATTCCCCTTAGCCAAGTTCCATACGACTGGATATATATCAACGAGGCGGGTCAGAAAGTCCGCAAAGTGATGGAGATAGTTGAGAAACCGAAAGAGGAGGAGAATAAACTTGTCAGCAAAATCGGCGAATTTGCAGCCATCGCTACGGACAAAGTGACTGATGCTGCCCAGAAAACATCGGAATGGACGAAGCGAACCGTTCAGAACGTTTCGGAATGGGCACAAGAGAACGAAAAGATTCAAAATGCGCTTGAAAAGGGAAAGCAAGCTTGTCTTTTCGTCTCAGACAAGACTACAGCAGCCGTGCAAGTGGTGGGCAACAAATTTGTAGAACTGAAAAATGACGAGCAGGTAATTGCCGCTTGGCAGAAAACCGGCGAGATTGCAGGCAAAGTTGGACAATCCTCCATTAAAGGGTTGAAAGTCATATCCGGTGTGCAGGCCGTACAGGATAGAAAGAAATCCATCAAGACCAAAGAGGAAGCTGAACAATTGAAAGCAGAAGTGGAGCTTGCCAACGAGGCGGTTCGTGACGATATGAACGAGGTTTTGGAATACTTCGGCAAACGCAGATTGGAAGCCCTGCACAATACAGTTGGAGTGTTTCTGGACTATCTGGAACGCATTAACCAGAGAGCCAAGGCCAAGGAATACGAGTTCTTAACGGAAATCGATATTAAGCCAGAAGAGATTGCCGAAATGAAGCAAATCGATATGAAGGCTTCCGAAGCGGCCAAAGTGCTGGCCGTGGGTGGTGGTTTCGCGGCTATCGGATTAGCAGGCACGCCTGCCTTGGTTACGAGTATGGTGACCGCATTTGCAACTGCCAGTACTGGCACAGCTATCAGTTCTCTTTCTGGTGCAGCGGCCAGCAATGCCGTGTTGGCTTGGTTAGGCGGCGGTGCAGTGGCAGCAGGTGGAGGAGGAATGGCGGTGGGGGCTACGGTAATGGCAGCCTTGACCGCAACAGCGACTGCGGGCTTAGCTGTGATTGCTGTCGGTACTCTTGCATCTGCATTCTACTCCCGCAAATACACTGAAGCTACCAAACATCTCGCTGAAGTGCAAGAGTGGGTGGCGCAAACCGAGGCCAGCTGGACGGTAATGGCCGGCATCAAACAGCGCGTGTTGGAACTGCAAGGGCTGACCACAGACCTTGAAACCCGTACCATTGCGCAATTGCACAAGTTGGATCCTTATATTGATCATTTCAACAATACGGACATGAACCAAGTGGGGATTTTCCAACAGGCCGCCATCATGGTGAAATCCATGAGCGAATTAGCACAGGTGTCTATATTGGATGACGACGGTAATCTCAATGAACAAGCCAATATAGTAGCCGCTAAAACAGAAAAAATCTTAAACACATCATTGTAAATATGGCAAAAAAAGATAAAAAAATCAAGATTGACAATTTGTTAGGCACAGTAAAGAAGGGAAAAGAGTTTTGGGATGCGCACGGTGCAGAACTTACGGAAGCGGTTAAAAAGGTCATTCCCAAAAAAGGAAAGAAAGTGTCCGTTAGTAATATCATGGAGGTGGTGAAAGCAGGCCAAAGTGCCTGGTTGGGTTCTGGGAAAGAGGTCGTATCGGAAGCAGTAGGACTTTTTTCCGCTCCCGATACTACTGCAAATGAAGTGAAGGTAGGTGTTTTGAGTGACGACATCGCGGAAAATAATATGGTGGAGGAAGATTTGGTTGAAGAGCCAGAATACCTTCCTGAAGCAGATCCAGATGTGGATGTTGAGGAAGAAGACACTTTTTTTGAGGATAACTTAGATGGTTTATGGGCTACAGTAAAGAATACGGATCCCAAAAATCCTGAAGAGGTGATGGAAGCCCTTTCCACCCTCGCCCAAGTTTCCAACGAAACCGTCAAATACGTGGCCGAACAGGAGACCAAACGGGAGGAAATCCGAGCCGAACGCGATGTGGCGATTGCTCGCATTCACGCCATGAGCGACAATATTAAGCTCTATCTAGAGAAGACATTTGACGAACGCAGCGCAATTTTCGCCAAGCAGTTCGAATGCGTGGATGCCGCCCTGCGCGAAGGCAATACCGAAATGTTGGCCATGACCCTCAACAGCATCAATTCCCTCGCTGCCTCCAGTCCGTTTAAGAACCTCGCCGACATCAACCAAGTGCAGCAAGCCCTGTCGGATGGCGGCACCGAATGGGATATATGATTGATTTTTGACGTGCTGTATGGTATGTTCAACTGCCAGGATCCTCGAGTTTTCTACGGTATCGGCCTCGACGTGGCGTGGTTGATTAATAGACAAAGGCGATTATTCGCAAATGAATGAGAATATCTCTAAAAAGATTGTGTGATATGTTTCTACAATAGCAAAAATAAGAAAATATGAACATCTCGAAACAACCGACAATAATCCTGTTAGTCCTCCTAACATTGTCATTGGTATTTTCCTGCGGCGGGAGCAAAAACCAACCCTCCCAAGACGAGGTCAAAAGCAGCCTTGTAAGTGAGCAACCCCAAAAAAGCCTAGAGGAGAAGACCATCGAAGCAGCAAAGGACCTGCTGGACGATGCCGCTCTTGCCATACACAAATTTGAAAGGGATGCCTCGAAGAAGAACTTCAAAAGGTTGATGAAGGTCAGTGACGAGTTGCAGAAACTTTGCGATGACGATGACCTTTTCCGCGCAGACAGGACACTGGTGGCAGAAGCGGACTCAACAGCACAGGCCATCAAAACACTCTTGGAAACAAGCATCAAACGGCTACGCAAACCGCTGCTAAGTGAGAGTGACCATTTGATCACGGAAATAGAACAGAATCCGGTCTATCTGCGCAAGGGGGAGAAACTGTTCCTCGACTTTGAGACACAGGGTAATGTGACGATGCGGGTGTATAACGCTGACAGTCGTGCGGTATTGAAGACATACGCGGGCAAGAAAATCGTGCACGACTCCATCAATGTCGCACACACCGCCGTGTATGTGGTGGAATTGAAACCTCTTGGAAATCAGTATGTCGATTTCGCAGCGAGCAAGTCCGTGTCCTCCGTGGAGGATTTTTTGGAAGATGACCCTGCAATTGAAGAAGAGAAGGTGGAATGCACCGCCAAGGACTTCGGAGCGCAGAAGATCCAAGGCATTAAGCTAAGGAGCGTATTTGAGGAACCGAGAAAGATCACACTGCGTTCGCAAGGCAAAGCCTTTTTCTCTGGCGGAAGCACCCGTTCGGTGGTGGCTATGCAGGTGCCCGCCGGCAGCACCGACGTGGCCTACTGCCTGCGAATTTCCACTTCCCAGAACGACAGAGGCTCTGACGGGCGGTTTTGCCGCAATATGGACGAGAAATACAAGCAAATCAAATTGTTGGGGCTTCCCGTTTATGAATCCCACGGCTCTTCCACCAACATTTTCCGCGAATTGCTGAACTATTGCGAACCCTATCGCGAAGAGGAGGCCTACTGCAACCTCTACATCTTCACCAGTTCCACAGAGGCCAAGAAGTTTGCCGACGGCAAGCCGGTGGCGGAACTCAAGTATAATGTCGATCTCTCCAAAAAGGGCACGCAGTCCTGCAATGACCGCATCCCTACCAAAGGGATAAGAACGCTGTACTTCGGCTTTGAGAACACGCGAGTCCGCTACTCCGTCTATCTTTGGCTCGAATCATTAGCCACAATGCCAACTACAGAGTATTATAGGGCGAAATATAAGGTGGAGAAAGAGAAATAGATGCAGTAAAAAATATATATACCTCAAGAACTCAAAAAAATGAAAAAAATTTATGTTGCATTTCTGATGCTTTTGGCGACTGTGAACGTGTTTGCCCAGTCCATGCCAAGAATGAAAGACAAGTACGTGACGGATGCGGCGGATGTACTTTCCAAATCCGAGTTGAAACAATTGCGTAGCGATGTGAAATCGATGTGCGATTACTATTCCACCCGCATTGTCGTTGGCATTGTGTCCACATTTGGCGACTACGACATTGACGAATATGCTGGTGAACTTGCTGAAAAATGGGATCTCAGCGATGAAAACACTATGCTTATCTTGGTAAAACCAAAATCCGACGAGGAACGCGGTGAGGCGATGCTCTTGGCCAGCAGCGATCTACAGGATGTCTTTACCTCGGAGGTCTGCGACAACATCGTACACGACCAGATGATTCCCCATTTCAAAACCGACGACTATTTTGGCGGTATCGAAGCCGCGCTGGAATATATGAACAATATGTCGGACGAGGAAGAGGGAGAAGAGGAGGTGGCGGTCGACGCTCCATCTGATAATAAAGAAAAATCCGGCTCTGGTTTATGGGAAGGTGTCAAGTCTTTCGGCGGACTAGTCGGTATTGGGGCACTTGCCATCCTTAAATGGGTCCTTATCCTTGGTGCCATTGCGGCTTTGGCAGGTCTGGTTTTCTGGTTGATAAACAAAAAAAAAGATGAAGAAGATGAGAAACATTCGCGCTCCAATTTCTCTAGCAAAAGCGACACGGATGAATTCTCCACGGCTGTGGTGGAAAAAAAACAGGAAATCGAAAAACGCAAAAGGGAACTCGAAGAATTGAAGCGTTTGGAGCGTGAAAAACAAGAACTGGAAAATGAGTGCGACAATTTTCAAGCCAGAAGCGAAAGACGTCATCAACGCGATTATGATGATGCGGACGAATATGATAGCGGGCGCGCTTCCAGGAACTTGGAAGATGTCCTTGGAAAACTCTCACAGGTCTCAGAAGGCAAGGGCAAGAGCATCTTGGGCACAGTGGGCAAAGTGGCCGCAGGCGTTGCTGGTGCCGCGGTTGTTGGTAAGATTGTAAAAAACCGCAGAGAAAATAAAAAGGATGACGATGGTGGTTTGTTGAGCGATATCGGTTCTGCATTCAAGAAGAAAGACAAAACTACCAAAACATCCGACGGGAAGCCAAAACTTGGTGGCAGCGGGAAATCCAATGCGAGCGGGAATAAACCTAAACTCGGCGGCGGAAAATCGAAACCCAGTGGTAACTCCTCATCAGGCGGTTGGTAGAAAAATATAGTTCAACATAAAAAACACTATCAAATGGAAATATTTAATAAGAAAGGTAAAAACGACACTAGAAATAAGGTTCTCAATGGCAGTCCCGAATCAATACCAACTGTTGTAAAAGGCATTATCAACAATTTTAAAAACAGTGGGTATGAAATAATGCATCAAGTTGATGACAACAATTTCCATGACATATTAGTGCAGAAATCAGGGGCTCTTGGGCTCAAAACGGTGCTTAAAGTGACTGTTGGTCCGTTGAAAAATAACAGAATCAATTTCAAGACTACAGAATATGGTTTGCTCAATTCAAAACTGGATGATGAGGCACTTAAGATTGCTGAATTAATTGCAGGAGCATATTCAGGCACAATCACAACGAAGGCCGGTGCACCAATGAGCGACATTACCACATTTTCCCCACAAACACTTTCGAAACATGTTAACACCCCTAAAACTAATCGATCCGCGGCAGCTTTGAAACCAAGCAAGCCTAAACTCGGAGGCTCTGCGGGCAAAGAAAGTTGGTAGTGTTCCATTTTGTTATTCAAATAATTAATCTTCAAAAACATAAACAATGGGATTTCTTAATTCAGTAAAAGGAAAAATTAATCTTAAAGAAAGCGTTACAAAAGTTAGCGACATGGTTTCCTCATCAATAAGTCAGGTAAAGGAGAAGATTGCTCAACCTAAGTCAAAAGAGCAAGAGGTATCGGAAGAGGAAATAGAGGAAAAAGGCTCAAAAATGTTGAAAGTGATGGACTGGGCTTTTGATAAAGCCTCAGGTAACATTCCTGGTTTGGGTAGCAGTAGCGACATGGCCAAGAAATACCTAGACAAATATGGCAGTGTGAACGCTGCAATCAACCACCTCGTTAACTGGCAAATCACATCCTCTGCCACTACAGGATTTGTTACCAGTTTTGGAGGTCTTCCCACCATGGCTGTTACATTGCCCGCGAACATAGCAGGTGTAATGGGTATCCAACTTCGTATGATAGGGGCAATAGCTGAATTAGGCGGATATCACGAGCAAACCGAAGAGAAGAAGACAGGGATGTACCTGTGCCTTCTTGGGTCTCAGGCGGGCGACACACTCTCAAAAGCCGCAGGACAATTTACCGTTAAGTTCTCTACAGCTGCTCTAAAAAAGTTACCCGGCACAGTGTTGACCAAAATAAATAAGGCCGTAGGCTTTCGTCTTGTCACCAAATTTGGTCAAAAAGGACTTATCAATATTCACAAAGCAATACCAGTGGTGGGAGGTGTGGTCGGTGGATCCATAGACGCACTGTCAACATACTCCATTGCCAAAGCCGCCAAGGCGCTTTTCTTGAATGATATCATCGATTTTGAGAAACAAGAACAGATCGAAATTGCGAAAATCAGATTGGTTATCAATATGGCGCTACTCGATGGCGTCTATTCGGATGAGGAGAGCGCAGTACTGAAAGTTTTGGTTAATGGTGTAAACCTTTCCGATAAAAGCAGAGCCATGTTGTGTACGGAAATAGATAATCCCAAACAACATAAGGTTGATTTGAGCATTTTCAAAGATGATATGCTGAATTCAACCACTCTCATGTCAGGCCTCTCACAATTAGCCAAAGCTGACGGCACGCTCCATCCTGCTGAGAAGTTATACCTCCAGACGTTAGGTCATGAATTAGGCTATGCAGATGATTCTCTGAAGTTGCTGATTGAGTAACTCTCAACACCTTCAAAACATCTCCTTAATGACCGTGATGGCGGCACATAATGGAATATTTGACAATATTGAATTATTTGAATTTTGATTAAAAAAAGATTAGTATCCTATGTTTGAATTATTTAACAAATCAGCACAACTGCTTCCTGTAAAGGTTGCCAAAGACGAGGAACAACTTGTTCCAACAATCTCCGATCCACAATTGTTAGCTCAAAAAAGAAAAGAATTATATGAATTGGTGAGAAAGGCCGCAGAGGATGGAGTAATCACCAAAGTGGAATATGATGAACTATGCGAATTAACTGTACAAGTAGGTGTGAATAATTTCGAGCTTAATGAAATGATTCGTGCCGAGTACAAAAACGCATTGAAAGATAAAGTTCAACTTTTTGTACATGATGATGGAGAAGTGGATGAAATGGAAATGAAAAATCTGATGTGCCGAGCCAAAGAGATTGGGGTAAGCCAAGCGGATTTGAAAACCATGATATCTGAATCCTTGTCTAAATATAAGATGGAACAACAAAAAAAAGATGCAGAAAAATGGAAAGAATCTAAAGCGAAATTTGCAGAAAAGGCAAGCAGATTTGGAAAATTGATTCTAGCTGCAGGTGTTGCCACCGCTGCTGCATACGTGGGTTTGAAGGCACAAAGCAATAGGGCTAATAATATAGCTGCGCAGCAAGGTAACTACAAGGTCTCGCTATCCACCGTGATGCACAAATCGGCAAAAAATCAATAATATAGCTGATACCAATGATCGTAAAAGGGGCTGCATTTGTTGCGGCCCCTTTTTTATGCCTTGAGGTTTGGGTAAATCAAGCAAGAACCTGCAGCCAGATGTCATCACATATCCGAAAAATATGTACTTTTGCGGCATACTATATGAAACTCAAAATAATACATACCGCTCTGTGCGCCAGGACTATTGCTGCCATCCTGATTGCCCTTCTCCCGTGGTATGCCTCTTCCCAACACGGCAATTCCACGTTTTCCCCGGAGGGGAACGTCAGCCTGGAGATGGTCGTTGTGCCGGCGGGCACCTTCTCTATGGGCTGCACCTTCGAACAGGCCGAACATTGCGCCTACGACGAGAAGCCCGAGCACCAGGTTTCCATGAAGGGCTTTGCCATTGCCAAATATGAAGTTACCCAGAAGCTGTGGAAGGAGATTATGGGCACCAACCCGAGCCGCGTGGTGGGGGATGAGCTGCCCGTGCACAACGTCTCCTGGGACGAGGTGCAAATTTTTATCCTTTGGCTGAACCAGAAGACCGGAATGAACTACCGCCTCCCCACAGAGGCCGAATGGGAATACGCCGCCCGTGGTGGCTCAAGGCAGGGCGAATTTCCATTCACATACAGCGGTGGCAACGACCTCACTACTGTGGCTTGGTACTACGACAACAGCGGTGGCGTTCCCCACACCGTGGGCACCAAGCGGTCCAACGCGTTGGGACTGTACGATATGAGTGGCAATGTGTGGGAGTGGTGCAGCGACCTGTACGGGATGTACAGCGAGCAGGCCCAGCAGAATCCCGCCGGTGCAATGGAGGGCATCGCCCGCGTGGCCCGTGGCGGAGGCGCCGGCGGCCGTGCTTCGCAGTGCCGCGTCACCACGCGCAAAAGCCTGTACCAGGGCGGAAACGACGAGTTCACAGGGTTCCGCCTGGCGATGGACTATGACGCGCCCCCGACCGCCGACACTGTCAGGAAGGCGGCGCCGAAGCCTCCGACCTCCGACAAGACTCCCGCTGCCGACACGGTCAAGGCATCGCTTCGGGCACTACTCGCCGCCGAGAAGGCTGCCGACCGCCAACAGCGGGCCGATAGCCGGCAGGCCCGTCTCGACACCCTGCCGCCATCCGTGTTCTTCACGCTCAACGCAAGTTATTTGTCCATGCCGCAATGGTCGTATGGCTTCAAGGTCGGCACCATGCGGGTCGTCGGCTGGTATTTCAGCTTTATGACTAATTTCCAATACAAGGGCGCGTTTTCCTCTTTCCAACCCAACCAGCATTATGTGCTCACGGGCGCCTCCAAAACCACTTACTTGGGTGGCGAGGTCGGACTGGTGGTCCGTCCGTGCCGACTGCTTTCCATCCACATCGGGGCCGGTTTCGGCTACCGTGCTCTCAAATTTGAAAGCGACCAGGGCTGGCACAGCTATCCTAAAAGAACCTATTACGGTCCTACGGCCGCCGCCGGGCTGATGTTCTATGTTAAGAACATGGCACTTTCCGCCGAGGCCACTGGAATGGCCTATAATCTGAACACCCTCAATGAAATGCATTACGCTTTGGGTGTGCGGCTGGGAGTGGGATTTTGCATACCGTACAAGAATTAAGAATTAAGAATTAAGAATTAAGACTGGAAACTTTAGACGTAAGACTTTTTTCGTAAATCGCAAAACGCAAATCTAATAGCTAACGGACAAGGCTAAGAATGAATATGAAGAATAAATATTGCTTCGGGTTGATAATGGGTGTTTCCCTTTGGGGAAGCCTTCTTTTCGTGGCTTCCTGCGGCAAAGACCCCGCCTATGTGCAGGGAGATTATATCTATGAAAACGATGACTTTACCCGTGTTGACATCGTCAATGGCTTTATTATCCATTGGGCGGATGATGTTGAAATCACTGAGGAACAGAAAACCGTGATCCTGAATTTGATCGCCAATTTGGTTCGGGTCGAGGGTGGAACCTTTATGATGGGCGCCCAGCATTCCAATACTGAGGGTGCTCATTATGACCCGGAGGCCGCTGACAATGAAAGTCCGGTGCACCAAGTGACCCTGAGTGACTACTATATAGGCAAGTATGAGGTCACCCAACGTGAGTGGTACGCTGTGATGGGATATGATTTGGACTGGCCGGAGCAATATGGGAAGGGAGACAGTATTCCCGTTTATAACGTCTCAAGAACAGATGCCTTGCGGTTTTTGGAAAAGTTGAGTGCCCTGACCCGGCTCTCGTTCCAACTGCCGTCGGAGGCACAGTGGGAGTACGCTGCACGAGGCGGTTCCTATAGCCAACATTACCATTATAGCGGCAGTGATGATGTGGATGACGTTGCGTGGCACAATGGCAACGCCGGTGGCATATTGCATTCCGTGGGCGAAAAGCAACCCAACGAATTGGGACTTTATGATATGAGTGGCAATGTGTGGGAGTGGTGTTTGGACACATACGGTCCATATTCCTCATTGGCCTTGGAGAACCCGGTTTCGATGTCGGGCGACCTGTTTGTGCTGCGTGGCGGTTCCTGGGCCTACCTTCCGGGCTATAGCCGAGTGACTTGTCGCGATTCCTATGACGGAAATGCCTCGAGTGTGTCGGTAGGATTCAGGGTGAGCTTAATCAATAATTAATAATTGAGAATTGAAAATTGAGAATTATATTTTTCAATATTATTCGATAAAGATTAGATATCAAAAGCTTATGAGTAAATCTGGACATATAGTGACCTTTTTGGCAATAATATTAGCCAGCGTTGTCTCATTGCGGGCGCAAGACCAGGTGACCTTGCAGTTTACGGGACAGAACCAGAACGGTGATTATGTGGCATTGGGCAGTGTGGTAGTGGAGAACATCACCCAACATTGGCAGGAGGTACTATATTATCCCGACACGATACTCAATATCGAACTTACGGGTATCGGGGAGTTCGCAATGCCGGATGGCGGGTTGCGGCTTTTCCAGAATGTGCCGAATCCTTTTGACGGCGTGACCGATTTTGCCCTCCAAGTGCCACACACGTCGCAGGTGCAGTTGGAAATCTACGACCTGAACGGCAAAGCGATGGCCGCTTACCAGGGCCCGTTGGATGCGGGGTGCCACCGGTTCAGAGCCTGGCTGTCGGCACCGCAGACCTACCTGCTCCAAGCCCGCTCTGATGGTGGCGTTGTGCAAATCAAGTTGGTGAACACGGGTTCTGGCGGCCAAAACCGGATGGAATACATTGGGAAAGGGAACGCGTTGACAATGGAGAATCTCAAAAGCGACCCCAGAGGGAACACCACTATGCCGTTCAACTATGGCGACACGATGTCCTACACTGGCTATGCCCAGATTGCGAATACACCGTTTACAAGTACTGTTGTGAAAAAGGCTCAATATGCCTCAGAGTTGATCCCATTGACCTTTACGCTCCCCTTGCCGACAGTGACCACGGATGTTGCGACTGATATCACGGCAACGGAAGTCCGGCTGAATGGCACTGTTATGGGGCATCCTGGCTATCCTGTGACAAGACGTGGCTTTCAGTTGGCGGCAAACAATCAGTTGGCAGGGGCAGTGGAGTATGAGGTGGGATCCGGCAACGGAAACTTTCATTATACCGTTTTCAACTTGCAAGCATTCACGCACTATAATTATCGCGCCTATGCCCAGACTGCTCTCGGCATCACCTACGGTGAGATGAGAAGTTTTGTTACTATACCTCCGTTCAACTGCGGCATTGATACATTGACCGACTATGACGGCAACCGATACGCCACGGTGGAGATTGGGACGCAATGCTGGATGAAAGAGAACCTGCGAACCACCCATTTCTCAGATGGTGCAGTGATTCCTGACGGCACCGATACTGTTTCCTCAATGTATAACCCCTATCGCTATATCCCGAATGGGGACAGTCTCAATATACCTGTCCTCGGCTATCTCTACAACTGGCCGGCGGCGATGCACGGCGCGGCTTCCTCCAATGCCAATCCAAGCGGGGTGCAGGGCATCTGTCCTTTTGGCTGGCATTTACCCAGCAAAGCCGAGTTTGATCAGTTGATCAACTACTTGGAGAGTCAACCCCAGTATATGTGTGGAGAGGACAACCGCAATGTTGCCAAAGCGTTGGCTTCCACAACAGGGTGGCAGTCGAGCAACAATTATTGTGCGGTGGGAACCAATCCTCAAACCAACAACGCCACCGGCTTTACGGCCTTCGCCTCTGGATGTTACATCGATGGACAATCTGATTTTGAGTTCTCAGCAGGGTTCTGGTCTGCTACCCAAATTGTCTTGGCTGGAAACTACGGTGCATACCATTTGTATATACGTACTCATGAATCTCAAGCAATAATAACTGGGGTTCTTCAGCGCTGTGGCAATCCCGTCCGCTGCCTCCGCGACTAACGCGCTGTTTTCTGCCATCCGACCACCACGTTGTTCACCGCAATCATCTTTTTCGCGAACAGGGCGTTGTAGTACATCGTCACCTTCTCCTTGACCGGTTCGCACTGCGGGTGACGCCGCAGGAGGTCGTTCACCACCACCTCCCGGTGCCGCTCCCGAATATCATAGTTGTTCTTGAAGAAGTCGGACTCGGTGTAGTGCGCAAGCTTGTCGATAGGAACCATCCCCTGCGCCTCCGCAGCCCGGTTCCAATCCCAGAACGGACGGAAAAGCGTGTCCAGCGACTGCTCTATCTGCCGTTTGGCCTCTGAGGGAATCTGTCGGTAAATATACTCTTCCGAAAACACATCCACCTCCTTTTCCTGTGCAGTTTGGCTGTTCTTTTCCATTTGGGTTGTTGGCGCAGCCGTATTGCCCGGTTCCGCTTGAGGCAGCGGCGCAATCTGAACATCCTGTTGTTCCCCAATATCTCCGGATGGTGTCACCGAGGGCGCAATTGTCTCTGTCTCCGGTGTCAAAGGCTCGGGTTGCACCTTGTCTGTCGGCCGCAATACCCACGCGCCCACCACGATGATAAGCAGAGAGACCAGAGTGATGAAGATGGGGATTAGCTGCCGGCTCCGCTGCAGTCGCCGCAGAATCTCCTCCGCGTTGTTATACCGTTTCTCACGGTTGGCTTGCGTACATTTGCGTACTATGCCGCCGTAATCGTGTGGGAATAGCTGCCGTAGGATGACCCCGAAAGCGTATATGTCAGCGCGACAGTCCAGCGGCACGTTGCCGGCAATCTGCTCAGGGGCGGCGTACTTGTTGGAACCTGCCGGCTGCTTCAGGATGCCGTGCCAGTCACTGTCAGCCAGTCCGAAGTCGATGATTTTCACGTTGTGACCGTTGTTCGTGATGAGGATATTGTCGGGCTTCAGGTCGCGGTGGATGATCTGTCTGCAGTGGTAATAGGCCATCGCCGACAGGATCTCCTTGGCTATCTTCATCCGTGTGGTCTGTGATGGTCGCCGCGCAAGGAACTCCTTGAGTGTGCATCCGTCCACATATTCCATCACGATGCAGGGCCCCGCCACGGGGTCGTGTTCCTTGCTGAAAATGCGGGCAATGTTCGGGTGATCCAGCTGTACCCCCAATTCAAACTCTTTGGTCAGCAGATTTGCATAGACCTCCTTGCGTTGGAATTCCGGCTTGAGCCCTTTTAGCACAAACCATTTGCCGTACCGTTGAGCCTTGAACAGACGGTTGAATCCTTGCGAGGAAATCTCGGCATACGCGGTGAACACGTCGGAGATGCTCTCAAAGGAAGATGTGATTTCGCCGGAAGAGGAGGTCATTCGCAATTTACAATTTATAGTCTAACATCTTACGTCTCAAGTCTTAAGTCTCAATTCTCAATTCTCAATTCTCAATTCTTAATTCTTAATTCTTAATTCTTAATATAGCTCTCTTTCCCGAACAATTTTTTCGCGTACGGGGTGAGTTCTGTGTGCTTGGAGAGCCAGTAGATGGGCACTACCACGGTCTGCAGGCCGCAGGCGTACGGGGTAATGTCGTACTGCTGGAACACGATGTTGATGGTGCTTCGGGTGCTGTCGATGAAGAAGTTGTCGGGGACGATGATTTTCTCCGCGGTCTTGTATTCGTCGTACATACAGTCGAGAACATCCTTGTTGACGGTCAGGTCCTTGATGGCGCGCACGACAATCTCGCTCATTTTGGCCGTGTCCACCAGGTCGTTGAGATGCAGCACGCGCTTCTTTTTGCGGTCGTAGGTGAAGTATTCCACGATGTATGCGCCGTGGGCGGCGCCGGCCAGGAATGTCTCGGTGGCGTTGGTGAAGGTTACCAGCTCGCCGTCTTCCCGGACACTGTTCTGGAGGTGGGCGTAGGTGTATTGCTTCTGGTTGTCCACCTTGTCGAGCGGCTTGGTTGACACCGCTTTGACCTCGTCGTCGTACAGCCACATATTCTTCAGCCATTTATCGGAAGCCTCTTTGACAGAGGCGGCGATGCTGTCGGCGAACACCTGGCGGATGAGCTCTTTCTCGGCCTCTGGGGTCATCATCCCTTTGAGGGGCCAGACGAGGGTGTAACTGTTTTCCACGCCGTAAGGGTTCATCTCTTTGGGCAGATAGGGATCGTCGGTTTTCACCATAAAACAATGGCTGCCCGCGATGCTGATGGTGGCAAACGGGCCCAAGGGTTTGTTGCATCCGGTGAGGATGCCAATCGTAACGAACAGAATGGCAATAAGTTTGTGTTTCATTGTGCGTGTTTTTTTAGGTTTGCAAAAGTAACAAATTTCCATTTGATAATGTCTGACGAATGGATTGCGGAGTTGAAACGGTTGAGATGTAAGATTTAAGACTTTCCTTGAGCAGCCCCGTAGGGGCAAGAGCTTGGTAGGTCCCCACAAGGCCGCAGGCCGCCGTGGTATGCCGTGACGAGGAGCCTGTGGCGCCGTGACGAGGAGCCTCGCAAATCGCACATCGCAAATCGCACATCGTAAATCGCACATCGTAAATCGAAAAAAAACACGGACCTCCATCGGAGACCCGTGCTTTTTTGTATGGTTAGTGATGATTCGCAAAGATTATTCAGCTTTGTAGAACGGCATCTTCACGGTGACGGCCTTCAGGAGGCGGTTGCGCACCTTGATGAAGATTTCCGTGCCGGATTTAGCGAATTCCTTCTTGATGAGGGCCGTGCCGATGCCTTTGTTGACGGACGGGCCGAAGGTGCCGGAACGCACCTCGCCGATGACGTTGCCCTCGGCATCGCACACTTCATAGCCGTTTCTCGGAATGCCGCGGTCGATGAGCTCGAAACCGGCAATTCTGCGGGTCACGCCATTGGCTTTCAGGTCTTCCATAAATTTGCGGTCGATGAAGTCCTTGCCATCCACGAACTTGGTAATCCAGCCTAATCCAGCCTCGATGGGGGAGAAGGTGTCGTCGATCTCGTGGCCGTACAGGC
>JAEEGG010000788.1_pt1 | contig 92665 bp, 66 predicted proteins | sample 9134161 | NCBI WGS metagenome assembly JAEEGG01 (sample SAMN16246543, study PRJNA631951) | gut metagenome | biome: gut microbiome; feature: rumen; material: CR-attached | host: Bos | place: Iran: Karaj | collected 2018-10
GCGGGACCCTTCTTTCTCCTCGTCGCGTTGCTCACTATCATTTATTATATTCAAAGGTGTTCGCCACCCCTTGCGGGGGCCTTTGTCAGTGAAAGCAACACTGTCTTGTATGCCGTTTTTAGTCATCATCAGTAGGATAACGAAGTTGACGGCCTTTTATTGCCACACGCGCTATTTTGGTTCAGTACATTATTGTTTCGGATTGAAAATCCTTATACTCAATGGGTCTGGATTGCAAATCCAGACCAACGGCATGACACGAACATCCGCGGGGTCGGGTCGAACATCCGCGGGGTCGGGCAATCTGTCGCTCATTTTATTAACACCGCGTTTGCGGAATTAAGGATATCCTAATACTTACGTTTTATATCAATAATTACAGCATATGGATCTTCCCGATAATAGACATTCTCATATATCGCAATAGTAATCATTATTTTGATGCTCTTAACATTACTCTTCATCATTTCATTGAATAATGATTTCGCTTCCTGTAAACATCTATCATGAATACTAATATAGTAATACTTGCAATTGTAACGGAATCCCATTGCAGTATTTGAATTTAACATGATAGATTTATTTATAGCGGCAATTGACGAATCGTTAGCATTTATCGTCGCAATTGAGCTTTTCCCAAAATCTATATATTCCACAACAACGTCCTTTACAGCTACCCCTTTATCAAATTCTAGAGAACAATATATGGTCGAATCGATGTTTTGGGCTATACTTTGTAACGAGAGAGTACAAACGAATAATGTTGCAAATATTATCGTTTTCATGAAATCTTACTTTTTCTTTTTCCTTGATTGACGAACTTGTGTAACTGTATAAGGTCTTGTTGCGTCATGTATTGCATAAAAATTGGGGAACCTTCCTTTACTTTGAATCCTTTTGTTTTCGTAATCTACATACAATCTATTTTGGTCGCTTGTCCCAGCTTCTTCAATACCTGTCGAATTGTCATAAGCAGTAAAATAGTTGCCATTTTCTTCATCATATCCCATTCCGACAATTACAATAAAATGGTCTGTCGTTTTATCTGGATTTTTAGCCCCTTCTCGGTCATCAACACCGACGAATACAGGGATTCCATTTCCCAAGCTAGATTTAATATAATCAACCGCTTTATTAAATTCTGCTTCGTTTGATCCCGTTTTTTCATTATATGGATTAATATTAGTTTTGTCTGCTCCTCCCCCTACAAAATAACCAGCGACACTCATTTGTTCCCTGGCATAAGCATTACAATTCTCCTCAATACCCGGATGATTCCATCCAATGAAGTCGGATTGGGGTATTACAGGTCCAATATTTTTTAATTTTGTTGGTGGATCGTCCATTTCCATTCCGTCCGGATCCACCAGTTTGACAGGGTTCCATGCGCAATACGCATAGGGGCTAATGCTAGGGTACTTGTCCGCCATCGGGTCAACACTCAGCCACATGGTCATCAGTTCGTGGTCCATATACCGCGCGCCGAAATAGGTGTATAAGTAGGTAGAGCCATTCGGCATTCCGCTCCTCGGCTCGTCGCCTCGCTCGCTGGCGAAAGGTCCGCGGGACCCTTCTTTCTCCTCGTCGCGTTGCTCACTATCATTTATTATATTCAAAGGTGTTCGCCACCCCTTGCGGGGGCCTTTGTCAGTGAAAGCAACACTGTCTTGTATGCCGTTTTTTATCATCATCAGTAGGAAGGATAACGAAGATGTGGCTGTTTTATTGCCACACGCGCTATTTTGGTTCAGTTCATTGCTTTTGCGGATTGAAAATCCTTATACTCAATGGGTCTGGATTGCAAATCCAGACCAGCGGCGCGGAGTCGAACATCCGCCGGGTCGGGACTATTCCCATCGAACACGAAACTCCTTATTGCAGTAAGGACAGATTGCTTGTAAAGGATAATCAAAAGATTCAATTACTTTATTGCAATAAGGGCATTGAATTGCATATTTCCCACAAATACTGCATTTTTTTATCGAATTGGCTTTTTTTTGCCTTTTCAACAATAATTCTATTGATGTTATAAATCGTTCAAACATCGTTATTGAAGGATCCATAAGACATGGTTCCAAACGAAAAGGGATGCGTCTAAACGTACACTTATGCTTTGGATATTCCATCTGGCTATTGTTTGATAATTTTAGAAGTTATTTCAAAACTAATTCCTATAATACATGCAACACTAATACCAATAGTTACATCTCCATTTGTATCATTTACACTAAGAACACTAAGTCCATACGAGTTTGTTCTTGATGTGGGATCCACATAATCACCTCCCGAGAATGTATGATCATAAGATATTCCGAGAACACTAATCCCAACAGATCCGTTTGCAGAACCTTCTTTGATTGTTTTTATATAATAATCAGAATAATAGGCGTCTATTCCTGTAGACACAAGATCAATGCTACTTATATTAGCACGGACTAACCTATTTAAATCGACTTGAATTCCCAAAGAGAGTGTACCGGATATAACAATTTTTCTTGGAGCACCCCCAAATTCATATTTCCTCAATTCTCCTCTGCTGGATATTATAGCATTAACTTTTTGTCTTGAATCAATGCTTTTGGGAGCGTGAACATAAAATACATAATCTGGATTATTTTGTGTCCCTCTATTGAATATTTTTGAAACATTATCCTTACCAAAAAGTTTAATGGCTAAATTTCGATCTTGTTTTGCAGAAGTTTGAGTGGGATATATTTCTTCTCCATCAGGATCCACCAACTTCATCGGATTCCAGGCACAGTAGGCATACGGCGAGATACTCGGATATTTATCCGCCATCGGGTCAACGCTCAGCCACATGGTCATCAGTTCGTGATCCATATACCTTGCACCGAAATAGCCGTAGCCTGTTTCCGAATCGCGCTCTTTGCCCGTGAAAGCAACACTGTCTTGTATGCCGTTTTTAATCATCATCAGTAGGAAGGATAACGAAGATGTGGCTGTTTTATTGCCACACGCGCTATTTTGGTTCAGTACATTGTTGCCTGGCGGATTGAAAATCCTTATACTCAATGGGCCTGGATTGCAAATCCAGACCAACGGCACGCAGCCGAACATCCGCTGGGTCAGGTGGGTCGGAACGAACATCCGCGGGGGCGGGGACCGAGCCGAAGCCATGTCAACCACAGTTAATACGGCCGTCATTCCTATATACAAAAAATGAACGAATAATCACGTATTAACTACAAAAAAATGAACGAAAATATGTTCATCTATTACATTTTTATGAACATGTGTCTACTTTTCATGGTGCAACATCCCTGCAATTGGTTGACAGATTTGGGATGGTTAAACTGAATCGGTTTACATTGTATAGTTTATAGCCCTGACCTAGTTTACACTATCACGGATTCGGTTTACACTTCTCGGTTCTTTCGCCTGTTTGGGTTTACAATTACGCTGAATTGCTTGACACCCCCTACTTCATTACTGGGGGACAATCCAGAGTGACTTCTCTTTTGGCAAAATATAAGAACAATGTGGATTACAAATCATGATAATAATAAGTGTCAGATTGCAAATCCTACACAACAAACCACGACTGGAACATCCGCTGTGACGGGTGTTGGCTGCAGCGGTGAAGACCGTGCGTCCCTGATAGGTGGCAAGGGTCAGCTTCCGGTGTGCGTCGAGGTGTGCATTACGGGTGTGTTTGGGGTGGGATTGTCGCGATAAGAGGGAGGGGGAAGAGGGGCAAAAAGAGGGGATGCCACCTTGATTAGGGGAAAATCGGGGTGGATGGGGCAATAAAAAAGCCGCTGTGCAGCGGCTTATGTTGAATTTCTGATAAAAGATTTTTGTTGAATGGATGCCAATATGTGTTCTATGATTCCAGGCACCTCATACCTTAAGCAGATGAAACCTTTCTTGCAGTTCTTCTATACGTATTATTAGAATGTCAAAATCAATCGGATTACCATAGATGAAACTCGATTTCATATTCTCATAGTCTGCACGAAATCGCTCCATCAAGTCTCCTTGTGGGCAAAATGCTATTTTATCGGGCATGTCCTGCGAATAATCCACACCACCCACATGATAGAACTTTCGTCTGTGTTCAACAATAGCTTTGTACAAATCGACATCTCCAAGAGCCAACCGCCCATACTCAGTATCCATCAGTCTCTCCAAGTCATACAAATGCCTGCTCATACGTAATGTTCTCGGATTCTTCCGTTGGAACTCTTCGTTCAGCAGCAGGGCTTTCTCCAAAAAAGTCCGAGCCGGTGATATTGTTGCAATATCACAGGCCGTCTCGTTGTCTTCATCGATAAAACTCTCTGATATCAGCGACGAGATATGCTTTACCTCGAAAGGCTCTCGCATAGACAAGCAACTGATTTCCACCTTTACCAGTGGCTTTACATAGGTATGACCACTTGCGAAAATACTCGGGTATCGCACCAACAGTACTGTAGGGTCGGCATCGTGGTCGATTGGTTTATCCCCCTCTGCTGTATGATGCATAGTCACACCTTCGACTGTCACATCAAATCCTGAAATCTTTAGTGCCTCTTCCAGATCCTCTTTCAGAGAACCCAGTACATAGTCACGGGAAGCCTTTCTTAGCATTTTGATTTGGTTGTTGTTTTCACAACGAGCGCAAACCAAACCTTTCTCCAAAAGGAAGAAGTCGCGATAGAGGGCAATGTCAATGTCTTCTGAAAATCGGTTGATTAACCCCCAACCTTTGCTCAGACTTGTACCGCCCTTGAAATATGCGTACTTGCCGACGCTCAGACCAAACAAAGTCTTCAGCACCATAGTTACCCACCAATCCTTTTCCACAGACTCCGGGTCGATATTCTTTTCTTCGGATACATGATTCACCATGTATAGCCTATCCTCCAAACTGTTTTCAATCCACCTGCTCATGCCGCTATTTCCTTTCTCAAGTTAGTCAATGTTTTTCTAATCCATGCCGGTGCCAGTTGTAGGTCGCTTTGCCAAGTTTTTTCCTCGGGATTTTCCTCTATCAGTTTTCTGATAATGCCAAGATGTTCATTTGTCAGGTTCTCTTTCCCAATAGCCTTCATGGCCAGCACCAAGACTGGGGCCAGTTCTCCCTTGTACTCAAAATTCTTTGGGACACTCCGACGCAGTTTTATTGTCCTTTTCCCCAACTTTATTTCCCGGGCTGAGCCACTCGTTATATACTCCAAGTTCATTGGAACCTGCTCCGAAAGTCCCAATTGGTTCATTGCGGTGTTGCCGGTAGGTAGGATCTTGGCTTTATCGCGCACGGCAATGGCCCTCACAATATCGTTTACTGGCGGATACACCACTCCAAAACGACTCCTCGCAGGCTTCAAGTAAATACCGAACGCAATACGTTCCAACAAACCCTGAGCACATAAGTCTGACAGTACATGACGAACATACTCTTCGTCATACTCGGGGAAGCTGTTATTAAAAAACAGTGTTCCATCAATGCTCTTGCTGATAGTTTTTCTAATGCTTTCTATTACAGACATATTCCTATTTTTATACTCACAAATTTTGCAAAAAAATGTGAGTGTTTCTAGATGCAAAGATAGGAATATTTTTTGAAGTGGCTAAAATATATTTTTGCCTTTATATTCTTAAAGGGGCAGTTTGGGGGCTCGCACCCTCCATTTGGATTTACCAATGTGTGTTTAACATGAAACAGTGACCTGTTCATGTGTCTTGCCCCATGAGTGAATCCATGTGATTCCTGCTCATTTAGGACAGCAGGGGGTTATCCCTGCCTATTTTCATCTCCTTCCTACAAGTTTTCTTCAAGTTTTTGCTCTAACCACTCCATGTCAATACGAAAACGTTTAAATTCATTTTCGCTTATTTTTTTCCCATGGCAGTCGGATCTACCATAACTGTTTAGCAATTCTGTCCTATTATCGAATGTACTAATGTCTACATCAAATACATTTCTAAAACAATCGTCATATTTACTTCGAATAACACCCAGAAGTGTCTTAAAGAAAATATCCACTTTGTTTGGATCAAAGTAATCTCGATATACTGGGTTGTGGAGACGTTTTGTTTTACTATCCTTTTTCCCTTCGACACCAATTAACTCCTTCTTAATAATATCGGTTGCATCCACTTCCCCATACCTGGCTTTTAAAGTCTTTCTAACCAAGTCTCGAAGTTTGCATTCTGCACGGTTCCTCCTTTCGCAGATTTCTAACCACATTTCCTCTTGAGAAAGATTAAGCCTTTTGTATTTTGTGTTTTTTCTTAAATAATCCTCCAAAGCTTCAATCCGGAAAGAGTAGCCATCCCCAACGGAATTCTTAGCAATCACTCCATAATTCAAAAGATGAGAGATATAAGTTTTATCTTGAGCAGCCAGTCCATTGAAATCAACATAATTCCCAATGGCCAATTGTTCCAACATATAATACTCGTCGGGATAATTATTCTCTAAGACACAAAGTATCATCTGGACATACTTGATAAATCCGCTCTCACTCTCATAAAAATTCTTTTTGCATTGGTTGTAAAATGCTTTATCAATTTCAAATGGTCTTTGCTTTCTTTCCCCTATTATCTGTCTATGAATAAAACTACACATCTGCCTAATAAGCAGTGGGTGCCCTCCAAAATCCTCATTCAAGTGAGTACAAATCTCATCGGTGAAAATCAACCCCATATAACCACCAAGGCGTTGAACCATATCTTTTGTATGTTCTATCTCAAAGGGAGCAATAAATGTCGGTTTGAACTGTTGAAAAAGTGGATTATCGGAACCATTAATACTGGATTTTTCAACACAAAGAGGATTTGTCCCTGCAATCAAAAATGTAAAGATACTCTTCCCTTGTAGTTGGTGATAAGCACTTCTTAGAGTTTGCCAAAACAACAAAAAATACTCTCCAGACCTCCAACCTTCTGAAGCCGATGTATCAAAGGTAATATGTTCAATTTCATCAAAAACCAGCAATATGCTTCTCTTCCCATTTTTATTATAGATATGTTTGATATCTTCAATGAAAATATCAGATATTACAATATCTTCACTTTTGTAATGATCCTGTTTGTGTATTAACTTTTGTTCAACCCCGCATTTTTCAGCCAACTTAGAAACAATGGAATGAAGAGCAATTCTCCAATTTACTGTATGAAGCGTTTCGCAGTCTATATAATAGAAAACTGATTGTTTTTTATCCAAAACTCTTTCCACACCAAACAGGATTGATGTTTTTCCTGATTTTCGTAGGCCAAAGACTCCAGCTAATTCATCGGTCAAATGTTTGTTGGCCAAAGTGTGGATTAGGGAAGTGCGGCCAAAAAAGTAAAGATCTTTTTTTAACGGGACTTGAAGGTCAAACAAATCTCGCTGGTAAAAATGTTCTCTAAATTTATTCCGTACAGCTTCATTATCATATTTATTAAACAGTTCGTCATATGTGAATGGAATAATAACTCTTGACTCTTTATCTTTTTTCAGATATTGGTTTATTTTATTTTCAAGGTCAGAATCCTTACTCACTATAATACAGCATATTTCCTCTAACCTTTGTTCTTGTACATTGAATTCATCTATAACCTCCAAACAACGCGGCATAAATTCAGGGTAATTACAGAAAATCAATACAACCTCCCTATGCAAGTTGAATTCAACACTAATCTCCTGGGTTGGCCTAAGGAATACAGAATTATAACAACTGTCAGCAATCCAAGTTTGATTGAATCTAGTGAGATACCAATATTTTTCACTCAAATTCTTGCATATTACTTTTTCTTCGGATGTAAATTTCGAATAATCTGCTCCAGGCCTTATTCCTGGAGTTGTAGTGTTATCAATAGATTTCATATTTTAAAATTTTCGTAAAATTATATTTTCATTTTATAGGACATCATAACAGGAATAATCCATTAATCTACACGATTATTAGTCAAAAATTCTTTTTAATTACGCACAAAAATACGAAGAAATTTCGAATTGGTAAAATTTATTTTCATTTTGGTGGTGAAAATGATGGGGTTGGGATAGGGGAAGATGTTGGTGTTGGAGGTGATGATGAGGGATGTCATGGTGATGATAGAGATAATGATTGAGGACGAGATGTTGGTCTCGCCCTCAGTGTTGGTAGGCACTACATGTGCCTGTCAGGGTTCCTCGCTGACGTTTATTTGATTCAGTGGGGGGACGGTTGGGTCAGGGTTCGCCGAGGAAGGAGAAGAGGATTTGGAGTTGGCGGGGGGAGAGGCGTTTCTGGGCGGGGCGGTAGCCGGTGGGGCTCGCGGTTTTCTTGCTACAGCCATCAAAATAGGCCATAGCAAGGTCTTGCTTGAATTGGTAATGCATAGATTTGAAATTTTTTGTTAAACATTTTGGCTGTAAGGCCGTTGTTTGTTTGGAAATTTCAAACTATGCAGAGAGGAAAGAAAAAGAGAAAAAGGCCGCGACAGGCGCGGGTGCGCCTGTCGCAGGTATGGACCAGATTATTTAGGTGGGTTCTATAAATTCCACATTTAAAAACAATAATTAATATGAGTGGACTTAAATTTTTCAGCGCTTTTGCCCTTATTTCGGCATCTTTCCGATTGTCAGTCGGTTACAATGCACCGCATTGCTCCCTCCTTCCGCACGGAAATCTGCTCGAAATAAGAACAAAATCGATTGAAAGCAATTTATAGAACCCACCTTTACTGAAATTTATAACATTGCGGCGATGGTTTTGGCGATGTGAAGTTTCATAATTGTTAACGTTTTGGATGCGTGCTATCTGATTATCAGTTTTCTTATGGTGGGGGAGGTGGAGAGGCGGACGAAGTAGACACCGGCGGGGAGAGGGCTGATGTCGAGGGTGGTCTTGCCGTTTTCCACTTCCCACTGTCCGCACACGCGGCCGGTGGCATCGGTCAGGGTCAACGTGGAGGGCTGTTCGGTCTCGACGGTCACCGTCTTGCTGGCGGGATTTGGGTAAATTGAAAATTGAGAACTGAAAATTGAAAGTTCGTTGATACCCTCAGTGCTGTCGGCTACCCATTCGAAGAGAGCGACGATGGCGGTGTCGGAGGTGACGAGGATGTCGCGCGGATTGCCCGTGCCGCCGTCGTTCCAGCCGAGGAACTGCCAGTGACCGCCAAGGGCGGCTGTGTCAGCCAAATGGTAGCCTATCTCCACCGTGCTGCTGTCGGCATAGACGCCGCTGCCGTAGGGCTCGGCGGCGCCGGAAACATTTGTAGTGACCGTGACGGTGCGCCAGACAGTATCGGGCGGCGGTGTCGGCAGGGTGTCGGCCGCAAAGTAAGCGGTGAAGGTGGTGTCACTAACGAGGAGGAGCGTGCGCACGGCGTTGGTGTCGCCGTCGTCCCATTGCATGAAGCGGTAGCCGTCGTTGGCCGTAGCCGAGAGGGTCACCATGCTGCTGTCTATGTATGTACCGCCGCCACTGACGCTGCCCATAGTGCTGTCGCATAGCACGGTGACCGTGCGCCATACGGTGTCGGGCGGCGGGTTGATGTTGGTGGTGTCGAAATAGGCTTCGATGAGGAAATCGTCAATTCTGTAGTTCTGGGGCATGGAGTTGGCTCTGAAGACGACGGCGACAGTGTCGCCAGGCTGGTATTCGTTGCAGATGAATGAGAAGAGGTCCCAGGAGGTGAGTGACAGGAGGGTGTCGTAGCGGAGAATCGCCGTGCTGTCGAGCTGAGGCTCCTCGTTTACGACGCGGGTGGTGTAGCATTGCAGACGGCCACGTGTGAATTCGAAATCGGGGTCGGGGTTGTTGAAGTAACTACTGGCCTTGAAAGCAATGTGGAGGCTAGAGTCGGGCATAATGAAACGCGGTGATACGGCCTGGCAATATATCAGGTATAGGACGTGGTTGCTGTAATTGTCGAGGTCAATATTGACGCCGTTGGTGCTTTGTGGCTCGTTGTCGACCGACTCCCAGCATTGTGGATAACTGGACAAAGGAGTGGATTCGAAGTCGTTGAAATATGGCAGGGTGTATAGGTCGCAGTCGGTGCGGATATTGCCGAGAGAGTGTGCCTCGGTTGTGTCGCTGCCGCAGATAGCGCTGACCCATAGCCAGTAGCGGGTGGCGGCAGTGAGTCCGCCGATTGTTATGGTGGTGGTGTCGGTTACGACATAGTTGGTGTCGTTGCCGTCGGAGTAGCCAACCAAGTAGGCATCGGCATCGGTGCTGAGCCAGATGGCGGAGACGCTGTGCGTGGTGGCGTTGGAGATGGCCCCGTACTGCGGTGTGCGGCAGTGGTCGAGGGCGTTAATTTGGAGGTCGTTGATTTCAAGTGTGCCATCGGAGGTGCGGAAGACGAGGTAGCAGCTATTGTCGTTGAGGGTGAGGCTATCGGTGGAAATTTCGTAGAGGGTGAAGGAGAAATTTTCTTCGGGCAGGGAGAGGAGGGGGAAGAAGGTGGAGGTGTCGGCGAGGTCGGTCATAAGACCCACCTGGGCATTTTCGGTGTTCCAGAAGGCGGCACGGAAGCTGACGTGGATTTGACTGGTGGGAAGCAATGGTGTGGCGGCAATGCAGCCGATGCTGTCATTCATTGTCGAGCGAAGTAGGAGCAAACTGCTCGTGACGCGGGGCCAGTGAGTATGATAGGAGTAGTTGTCGGTGACGGCTGTCCAGCATTCGGGCAGCTGTGTGGAGACGTTGTCGAAGTTCTCGTAGAATGGCAGTGCGGCGTATTCGTCGCAGGGTGTGTGGATATTAAGCGTCGGCGAGGGTAGGGCAGTGTCGCCGTTGGAACAAATCGAGAGCACGCGGATGGAATAGTCGGTGGTGGGTGTAAGGCTGTCGAGAGTTAGGCTGTTTTCTGTCATAAATATTGTGTCGTTCTGGAAGACTACCAGATAGCCTGACACATTGCCTGCATTGCTCCATTCCACCATGGCGCTGGTGCTCTGTAGGTCGGTGAGCCACACGCTGTCGACAGGCCTGCAGTTGTAGTAGTTGATGTCTATCTTTTCGATACGTATAAGTGCGGAAGAGGTCCGTTTCATGACGAAATGGCGACCGTTGCCGGTGTAGCTGTTGAAAGTGAGCACCGTGTCGTGATAGCTTGAATATTGAGGTGTGGTGACGGTATGCATCCACACCATTGTGCTGGTGTCTGTCGGGTCTTCGGCCACACCCACGGCGAATGTTTTGCGGCCACCGCCATAGAAACGCAGATTGAGCTGCAGTTCTGAAACGTCGGCATCGACTTCCTCAAGTATTACCACCAGGTTTGTGCCGAGTACCATCTGTTGGTTCGAGTTGGCTCTTGCCGGCCACCATTGCCAGCATTCGCGCGCTGTGCCGTCGAGCAGCACGCTGTAGGGTATCTGCAGCGGGCCGCAGAGAGTGGATTCGCTGACGACGGAGCTGTAGAGGGTGTCGCCGCCCATGTATGACACTATTTGGAAATCGTAGGTGGTAGATGGCTCCAACGAGTTCAAGGTCAAGTTGTAGCTGGTGACGGGCAAGACGGTCCATGTGTCGCTGCCATGTATGCGGTATTGAAGGTCGGGTGCGCCGCTATTTTCCAACCAGGTTAGGTAGATGCTTTCGCTGCCGACGGCTTCGGCCATCAGAAGAGGTTGCAGCGCGGTGCTGTCGGTTGTGAAGTTCAAAAGTGTGGCGTTGGCGCTGTCGTTGTCGCATTCCGGCGTCAATGTCACCCTGTAGCTTCCGCCAGGCGTCAGCCCTGTTACCCAGGCAATGTTGCTGTATTGCAATAATGTGCCGGCAGGGGTGTTGTTAGGCTGTTCGTTGCATGTGACATTCACGCCGGTGGTTTGGCGGTAGTGGCTGTTGTCGGTGCTCCACTGTATGCCGACAGCGCTGGCTCCAGCCTGTACTACCTGCGCCGACTGCAGCGGGTAGCATGATTGTTCGGTTGTGAAACTCACGGCAGGTGTCCATGCGCGGGCCATTGTGGTGTCGCACAGGCTTCGTACCGCGACGCTGTAGGTGGTGGCGGGGTTGAGTGACGTAAGTGTGAGCATGGTGTCGGAGGTGGTGTAGAGACCGATGATGCTATTGCCCAGCGAGAGGCGTGCCTCGTATGTCGTCGGCATCCCGTCGGGACTCGGCGTCCATTGCATGTGTGCGATGTTGTCGGTTATTCCGTCCACGCTGACAGCGACAGGCCTGCGGCACTGTGTGGCGACCTCAACGACGACATTTTGGACATAGATGTAGCTATAGCCGGACATTTCCCGAAATGCCACGCAGACGATGCTATCGGCGGCTGTTGCGAATTCTTCAGCGTCGCGCCATGCATTGCCGCTTGGTATGCTTGAGTACCGTTTTATGGGCGTGAATGTGGAGGCGTCATTAGGGTTGCTCATGAAACCCAATTCGAAGGAGGTATTGTCGTAATAGGGGTTCCGGTACAGGAAAGAGATGCGCAATTGACGCCCGTTGGCGTTGAATGGTTTTGTGGGTGTCACGGTGTTTGCGGAGTGATTCATGGTGCGTGTCGTGTTCTCTCTGTATGGCAAGGTGCATATAGTGGTGAACGAGCCGAGGGAGACCCATTCGGTGGTTGAGGTGTCGCACAGGGTTTTTATCCATGCGTAATATGTGGTACCTGGTGTCAGATTGTTGATGCGCATCGCCGTGGTGTCGCCCACGGTGTAATCTTGGTGCCACAGAGAGGTGTCATTGCTATCTGCAAGCGTCAGTCGCACCTCGTGGCTTGTGGAGATATCGCAGCGTGGTAACCAATGCAGTGTGGCGCTGGCGGTGTCGATATTGTCGATGCCGTCGGCAAGCGGAGGACGGCACGGCGTGGTACTTTCCACGCGTATGTCTGTCAGGTAGAGGTATGTGCGGGTCGTGGACGAATATTGGAATCCGATGCGTCGGTTATGATAGGCGGAGTAAGGGATGAAGAACTCGTATTCTGTCCAGTTGGTTGCTGTAATGTTGACGGTATATAGTGTGTCTTGCAGGTGGTTGGGGAAATTGGCGGTGTCGACGGTGCCAACTCTCAGTACCATGTCTGTTGCCGACGTGCTAGCCTTTGCACTGAAGCTGAGACGGATTTCATTGTCGCTGACACCGATTATGGGCATAGCTTTGGCGGTGTAATTGTTGTTAATGCAGGTCATGATCAAGCATGGCATCCCGTCGATGGTGCCATAGCGAGGGTAGTATATGTAATTTAATCCTGATCGTAATCTTATATTTTTCCAGCATGGGATGACGGTGTTGTCGGCACCGGCGAAGGTCTCCTGCCATGGGAGACTGACGATGGTGCAACTGTCTTGTGCTTTAACTCCAGCAGACATCATCATCGTCGCCAGAAATACAATTCCCAGTATTTTTTTATAGTTCATATTGTTGTTTTATTTCTTTGTTCTTTGTCGGCATCATCGTCATCGGATGGTCCACCTGATAGTCGATATAGTAGTCAATGACTGCAGATCGCCCCCCAGTTGTAGTTGTGTGGAATACAGCCATCCAGCGGTAATAGAGCGAGGTAAAGTTGCAGTCCACACTGTCGCCCACCCCTTACCCTTGCGGGCTTCGGAGTGTTTGACGGTACAAAATTACATAAAATATTTGGAATGGCATGAAAAAAAACATCACTCGGTTCTAATGCCCAACCAAACAGGGGCTTAGCCAGCGCATTTACAATCCAAAATGCCAGCTTCTTTTATTGTATCTCACCAACGCATCTGTCGGAAGAACCGGATAAAGCGTTTTTGGGCCATGTGCTACGGAATGTTGCAGCAGGAAAACAGTCTACTATATTAGGCTAGTACGATTTCAACTATCACATTTGGGGATTCTGCACAATTTTGATAGAAAAAATTGGGGGATTTTATACGTAATCACGAAAATAAATTTGGGGATTTTATACATATCTCCTAAAAAAAATTCGGGGATGAATAAAATAATGAAAATCCCCGCCACATGGGCGGGGATTCCATTACATACAAATCAAAAAATCTTTATGATTTATTCAGCTGCATCGGGCACGACGGAGACGTAGGAACGATCCTCGCGACCTTTTTTGAACTGAACGGTTCCGTCGACAAGAGCGTAGAGGGTATGGTCCTTGCCCATACCAACGTTCTGACCGGGGTTGTGGACGGTGCCACGCTGACGGATGATGATGTTACCGGCGACACAATGCTGACCGCCGAAGATTTTAACGCCTAAACGTTTGCTTTCGGATTCACGACCGTTACTGGAACTACCGACACCTTTTTTGTGAGCCATAATATACTGTTTTTAAAAGGTTTTACACTACTTTAATTAATTGATGCTATCGATCTTGATCTGGGTCAGATAGTCACGATGGCCGTTCATCTTCTGGAAACCCTTGCGACGGATTTTCTTGAACACCAGAACCTTGTCGCCTTTAAGGTGGCGGAGGACGGTGGCCTTTACGTTTGCACCAGCGATGTAAGGTTTGCCAACCTCAACATTGCCGTCATTGTCTTTAAGCATCACGGTGTCAAAAGTAATCTCGCTGCCCTCATCGTTCTGAAGACGGTTCACGAAGACCTTCTGATCTTTAGCGACCTTGAATTGCTTTCCTGCGATTTCTACAATTGCGTACATTTTCTTAATATGTTTAGTTTAAATGATTTAATCTACTTCTTGGGGCTTTTACTGCCCACAAAACGGACTGCAAAATTACAACTTTTTTTCAAACTGACAAAGTTTTTTCTTAACTTTTTCTCAAAACAGCTACTTCTCAGCCCATTATCCTCATTTCACCACACAAGCCCTGATGATTGGTAGCTGATAGGTGGCTGGGTCTCTTTTTCCGTAAAAACTACAGAAGAACCAGGCCTGAACTTGCGCAGATTTCGCTTACGAAAAGAGTAACTAGCGAGAAGTTCGCGAAAAGAACGCGAGGAGATTGCAAGCATGAGGAGAAGGAACCCCTAAGCATCCCTCGACCATCCACTCCCGTTTTTTATATATGCGTTAGCGTTTTAGATGGTACACCAATTCGCGAGAGTTCTGGCAGCAGTCGGTGAGGAAAATGCGGAGCTCGAGGTTGGTGGCAGGGGTGGTGAGCTGATTGAGGTTGATGGAGAGGGTGGCCGATTTGCCATCGAACTCACTTAAGACCCATTCGCCATTGATGAAACAGCGGTACTCGGCAACGCCCGAAAGGTTATCGCCCATCTTCATGTTGAGGACTTTGCCCACTTTCTTTCCTTCTTTGAAATTGAGGGGTTTTATGTAGGGCGCCGCCGTGTCGCTCATGACAACGAAATTGCCGAAAGCACGCACATCGGCTTCTAACCAACGACCCGGTTTGCCCTCTATGCTGCGCTCGATGAGCCGTGTGGGCAAGGCCGACGGCCTTTCTCCTTTGAGCTGACAAAGGACCAGCTGCTCGGGCTCATAGCCGATGACTACCGGAACGCGGAGGGTCCAGGTTCGATGAGGAGGATAGGGGCTCCTCCACGGCTTGACGGTATAGATTGGCGAGATATAGCGGCGGTCGTTCTGAATGCCATGGGTAAGGAGGTCGTCGTAATAGACCATGCCTGCGGGCATCTCTATCTGATAGTCGCCCCGATAGACCTGCAAAGGCCAACGGACGGTGAGGCTGTCGGTGCGGAGGTGATAAGAGGGATGCTCGGGCACTTCATGCATGGGCACGAGTGTCTCAAAATGGTTGCGAACATATACACGGCGGACAGCCTGATTGCCATTATAGTCAGTTATTACCACGGTGATGCGGTGGAGCGTGGTGTCGCTATCGATAAAGCCGATGCTACCGTCGCCATAGGTACGGGCGGGTTTGACAGGGTCGCCAGGAAGTCGGCGGGTGAGGATATAAGGATTGCGAGTAGATTGGTAGTAATCCCAGTCAAGCTGAGCGTTGATAGCGCGGGTGTCGCCAAAGGTGATTTTGTCCATCCTATATTGAAAGAAAGGCATGCCGTCGACCCAGATGTCGAGACGGTCATAACCATTGTTCATGGTTGACCCCTCGGAACGGTCGGAGGCCCAAACACCCACATAGAAACGACCCAGAACTGGAATGGGATTATCTTTGGAGCCCAAAGCTGACTCTTTGCCGCTAAGGTCGACCTGATAGGGACTCTTGGTGCGATTGAGCCGGGTGTTCTTATCAACAGGCAGCAGCCGGATGCCCTTGATGGCGGGCGGGATGGTATCGATGAGTTTCACGCCATAGGCCAACGGGTTGAGACTCTGCTGGGTGCGGGTATTGCGTACTTCGTAATGGAGATGGGGCCCGCCACTCATACCGCTATTGCCAGCATAGGCAATCAGCTGACCGCGTTTGACGGGCAAGACTCCCTCAGAAAGGGTGGTGTCGAAAGCATAACATTGATGAGCCCGTTGATAGTTGAGCACATAGTCGGCGATGTCGCCATGATAGCCGTCGAGGTGCAGATAGACCGTAGTAACATTCCCCTTATGGTTAATATAAAGCATTTTGCCGCCATCGTAAGCCGAGATGCGAAGACGAGAGACATAGCCGTCGGCAGGGGCGTAGACAGGTGTTCCCACCCCATCGTCGCCACCAATGCGGAGGTCAATGCCACTATGGAAATGGTTGGTGCGAATCTCGGCAAAGGTGCCGGATGGTTCGGCAGGAAGGTGCAGCGGTAAGTCGAGCACAGGGGGTTCGAAAGACTGCGCCTGAACCTGAATCAAATTGCAGATGAAGATGACCAAGAGGAAGAATGATACCATGAATCTTTTCATAATTGGATAAGGGTAAATAGAATGGGTGAGAAAGATTACTAAGCGTTTTTGTCGGAGGGTACGCCCATGAGCTCGCGGGCGGTTTGAAGGGCTGCTGTGGTGGGTGGATTGGAAGAGAGCATGACGGCAATCTCGGTGACACGCTCGTCGGGGTTGAGTTGCCTGATGCGCGAGACGGTGCGACTGCCTTCGAGTGCCTTGGCCACCTTGAGGTGTTGCGAGGCTTTGGCAGCTATCTGGGGCAGATGAGAGATGGCGACCACCTGCATGTGCTGGGCCATCCGGCTCATGATGTCACCCACGGCGACGGAGATATCGCCAGAGACACCGCTGTCGATTTCGTCGAAAATGATGGTGGGCAAAAGGTTACGCTGGGTAACCACCGATTTGACTGCCAACATCAAACGCGAAAGCTCGCCGCCCGACGCCACCTCGGCAAGCGGACGGAGGGTGCCACCTTGGTTGGCGTTGAAGAGTAGCCTCACATTGTCGTGTCCCAGAAGGTTGAAATCATTGGCAGGCGTGATTTCCACCACAATCTTGGCGGAAGCCATGCCTACCTGCGAGAGGACTGGAAGCAGTTGCTTCTCAAGCATCCGGCCAGCCTTGGTGCGGGCAGCTGTCACCTTGTCGGCAGCCTGCTGCATGAGGGCAAAGACACTATCGACCTGCTCCATCACCTCGCGGATGCGGTCGTCAAGGCCTTCGGCCTCTTGGAGTTGCTGGTCAAGCTGTTGTTGTATGTCGAGCAAGGCAGCAACCGTGTCGACACCATGTTTTTTCTGCAAACGGTAAATCAAATCGAGGCGGTCGTTGACCTGTTCTTGCCGTTCAGGTGAGAACTGGAGCCGGTCATCGAGAGAGGAGACCTCGGAGAGAATGTCCTGCAGCTCAATGAGGGTAGAGTCGAGCCTCTGATGGAGAGCCTGAATGTCAGGATGATAAGAGGCCACATGGGCCAGAAGTGAGCGCGAAGTGACCATACGAGCCACGGCGCTATCATCGCTGTCGCCATTGCCATCGCACACGGCCACCACCGTGCCCAAAGCCTCCTTGATAGCACCCGTATGCTCCAGGAGATGTGCTTCTTCCTCCAGCTCCTGTTGCTCATCGGGTTGAAGCTTGGCGGCTTGAAGCTCCTCGAAGAGAAAACGGTTGTAGTCGAGGACTTTATTGTTCTCAGCATCCTGGGCGGTTAGTTGTTCCAACTGGTGCTTGAGCACTCCATACTGACGGTAGAGCGACTGGAATTGGGCAAGCAGCGATGAGTCGGAGAAGGAGTCCAATAACTGCGTCTGGAAAAGGCTCTCGGTGAGGGTGAGCGTCTGATACTGGGAATGAATGTCGAGGATATGGGGTCCCAGCTCCTTGAGAAACTGAAGATTGGCGGGGGAGTCGTTGACAAAGGCGCGGCTCTTGGCCGTGGGGAGAATCTCGCGGCGAAGGATAAGCAGGTCGTCGTAATCGGCATCATACTGCTCAAAAAGCGGCTGAAGCCCGAGACCTGAGATGTCGAAGGAAGCCTCCACAACACATTTACGCTCCTTGTCGGAGAGTACCTGGGTGTCGGCACGCTGACCGAGAAGGAGTCCTAATGCACCCAAGAGGATGGACTTACCAGCACCTGTCTCGCCTGTGATGACCACAAAACCGCCATCGAAAGTGATGTCTGTTTCATGGATGAGGGCATAGTTTTCAATATGGAGGGTTGTGAGCATGGGATGTTGTCTTATTGTATTGTGTGTCGTTGTGTATTAGCAGGGTTCATGCAGATTAATCCAGCATGGGGGCAATGCGCAGGAGGGCGTTGTAGAGGGCATCGATGTCGGCAAAGGTGGTATAGGAGGCAAAGGAGGCGCGGACGGTGCCTGGGATGCCGTAGCGATCCATAATGGGTTGGGTGCAATGGTGACCTGTGCGGACGGCAATGCCTAACTTGTCGAGGAGTGTGCCGACATCATAGGGATGGGCGTTGCCAAGTAGAAAAGAGATAACACCCACTTTGCCTGGGGCAGTGCCAATGAAACGGATGTTGGGGACGGAGGAGAGCTTCTGCATGGCATAATCCATCAGCTGCGCCTCATGGTGGGCAATCACCTCCATACCTTGGCTCTGCATATAATCGATGGCAGCTCCCAAACCTAAAACATCGCCCACCGAAGGGGTGCCAGCCTCAAACTTATAGGGGAGCTCGTTGTAGGTTGTTTTCTCAAAGGTGACATCCTTGATCATCTCTCCCCCACCCTGATAAGGTGGCAACTGATTGAGGAGTTCTTCACGGCCATACATCACGCCAACACCCATGGGCGCATACATCTTATGCCCTGAAAAACAATAGAAATCGCAACCAAGTTCCTGCACATCGACAGGCATGTGGGCAACCGCTTGGGCACCGTCAATTAAGACCGGCACCTGATGACTATGGGCAATGCGCACTATCTCTTGGATAGGATTGACAGTACCGAGTGTATTAGAGACATGGTTAACCGCAACCATGCGGGTGTGGGAATTGAAGAGTGTCTGGTAGACCTCCATGTCAAGAACACCCTCGTCGGAAAAAGGAATGACGCGGAGTCGGGCACCCACTTGTTCACAAGCCAGCTGCCAAGGAACGATATTGGAGTGGTGCTCCATGCCAGAGACGATAACCTCGTCGTCTTTGCGAATGAACTGACGGCCGAAAGTGGCAGCAACCAGATTGATACTCTCGGTTGTGCCACGGGTGAAAACAATCTCTTTGGTGTTGGCAGCATGAATAAACTGCTGGACTTGCTGACGCACAGCCTCGTAGCGTTCGGTAGCAAGTGTGGCGAGATGGTGGGTGCCACGGTGGATGTTACTGTTGAGGGTTAGGTAGTAAGAAGAGAGTGCGTCAATCACCTGCTGGGGCTTTTGGGTGGTGGCGGCATTGTCGAGGTAGACCAACTGATGGCCATAAACCTGCGTATCGAGAATGGGAAAATCCATAGCTTATAACTGTTTATACTTGATGAACATGACTGCCAGAAAGATGAATATGAGGGCAAGGAAGATGTAGAAAGCCCAGCTACAGCCACGCTTGGGCAAGGGGCGGTCCTTGCGGGTGAAGAGACGGGCGAACTTGATTTTGTTGTCTATCTCTTCGGGTGTGGGGTCGGGACGGGGAAAATCGTACATTGCTGATGATTTGTTGTTAGGTTGTAGCTAATTCGTTTCCTATAATTAGGCTTTTTTCTTCTTGCGGATGAGTGCACGAATGACAAAGAATGCGATGACAGCAACGAAAAGGACAATGATGATGACGGACAATTCGTGGCTGTAACGCTCGATAACAGTAGGGTCAGCAGCTCGGTAAGCCAAGTAGCCAAGAAGGGCCAAAATGCAGTTCCATACCGCAGCACCGACAAAAGTAAAGAAAGAGAATGCCCCAATGTTCATTTTGGAAAGACCCGCAGGGATGGAGATGAGCTGACGGATGACTGGAATGAGGCGGCCCACTAAGGTAGAGACATTGCCATGGTCGTTGAAATAGACTTCGGCACGCTGGACTTTCTCCTTTGAAAGACGCAGGATATGGCCTACCTTGCTATCAGCAAAAGCATAAACGATGGGACGACCCAGCCAGCGAGAAAGGAAATAGTTGATATAGGCTCCCAGCATGGCACCCAAAGTGCCGATGAGCACTATGACCCAGATTTTCATCCCGCCCTTGGTTTCAGGGTTGCTGGCCACATAGACAGCTGGCGGAATAACAACCTCGGAGGGGAATGGGACAAAGGAGCTTTCAAGGGCCATAAGGAGTCCTACGGCTGTGTAGTTCATATTGGCATCGTACCAGGTAAGCAATTGGGCAACGAAGCCAGAAGAAGCGCTGTCGGTGCCGCGGACTTGCTCGGCAATATTCTTGTCAGCAACAGGAGCCTCCGCAGGTGTTTGTGCGAAGGTTAGCTGACAGGCAAAGAGGGTCAACAAAAGGAGGAATACTTTCTTTTTCATAAACATCAAGTAGTAGATATAGAATTAATTACATTAACTATTTCGGGATCCTGGGTTAATTCTGGAAACATGACGAAGAGCGTGTGGTAGAGGGGGCCAAATGTGGCACCATCTTCCTGCAGGAGGGAGAGCAGGCGATTGCGACGACCCATCTTATAATAGCAATAGAGGAGTCGAGAGTCGAAGGAAAAACGGTCGACAGCATCGGCGCGTGAACTCTCAAGCAATGCACAGGCCTCGGGGAAACGTTGGGTGCTGATATAAAGATCAGCAAGACATATCCAATGCTCGTCAGAATCGGGCTCGAGGTCGATGGCACGACGGTAGTAGCCAGCAGCCTCGTCAGTATAACCAAGGCGTTCGCTGCAGCGACCGAGGTCGTTCCAAGCTATGCTGTAGGCAGGGTCTTCCTTGAGGGCATCATGGAAATAGGTAGAGGCGGTGTGATAGTTGCCTTGTTGGAGATATAATCGTCCGATTTGGTATAGAACCATCGGTCGGTCCTGCGTATATTCAAGGGTGTCGCGCAAGGCCTGAACGGCGAGGGCTATGTTGCCCAAATGGCCATAACATTCGGATAGTCCTAAGTAGGCCTGCACGAAAGTTTTGTCGATGGCAATGGCATACTCGTATGCATCGGCGGCCTTTTCAAAAAGCGAAAGCCAACAATAGACACAACCTAGACAGTACCATGCATTTTTGGCAAATGGGTGGTCGGCCACCAACTGGGTGAAAAAGCCCACCGCTTCTTCATTGTGGCCTTGTTCATCCCATGTACAGGCCAGATTGTAGAGCGAACGGCTCTCGTCGGGATTCTTCTGGATGGACTTACGATAGTAGGCGATTGCCTCCTCGGGCTTGCCCAATTTATAGTATTCATCGGCAATGTTGCCGTAAATCATGTCGAGTTGATAGCCGTCTTTGGCTGCCTTACGATAATAATCGATAGACTTATTGGCTTGGTCGGTGAGGCTATAGAGGGCTCCGAGGGCATAGCACACATCCGTATTCTCGGGTTCGGAATGCTCTAAATCCTGAAGAATTTCCATGGCCTTGGGGTACTGACCCTGAATGCTGAGAAGATGAGCTCGACGGAGGCGTATTTCGCTGCTGCTGGGGAAAAGTTGCTCACCCAATTTAACGGCTGACTCAAGGCCTTCAACATCATAAACCTCGAGGTAGTAGTCGGCTATGATTTCCAGCTGGTCGACATCGAAATAGGCGGCATGACCCTCCTTCTGTTTCTCGAAAGCGAGAACCAGTTCGCGTACATCTTGTTCAAAATTCTTAAAACGGTCTAAATTCATTTAAAAACTAAATCTAACAGTTATACCACCCTTGGTGGTGGAGTTGGGATAGGAGTTGGAGATGAAAGGAGTGTTGATATTCGTTTGGAAGAAGGCGCGGAGCGTAAGAGAGGAAGAGAGCGCGTACTCGGCCGAGATTTCTGCCATCCAAACCTCACTACCAGAAGAAATCTGACTGAAATTCTGATTGATTTTGCGAATTCTGGTCATGTTGCTGTTGTAAGTGAGATTGAGTTGGAGTACGATATCGCTCTTGAGGTGGTGAGTCTGGTCGGCCACCTTGACATCAACAGCCACATCCTTGAAACGGTAGCCGCCTCCAAAGGTGATACCATCGCGCGTGGTTTCAGTTAGCTGGTTGTTGGAAAAAGAGAGGTTAAGCGTACGGTTCTTCTGGAGAGAGAAATTGAGCTGAATGCTGTTGGTCATGCTCACCGACAGGCGGATGAGGGGGTTGAACTGCTCGGAAATCTGCACGCCCTCCATGCTGACTGGCGGAATAAAGTCGCCATTGGTGTTGAATACCGTCTCGTGTCCATAGTCGTAGCCTTCCTTTCCTGAGATGGAAGCGTCGGTGTAGTAGCTGCCAATAGAATAGGTAGAGGTGTACTTGTGTGAGATAGAGATGTTGTTGAACCACTTTTTGAGAGCAGGAATCTTGTTGAGTCCGTTATAGTTGATGGACCAGTTGGGCAGCGGAAAATCCAAGAAGGGAGAGAAACCATAGGTGGCAGCATCCTTGCCAAGATAGGTGGCAAGAAAGCTGGTGAGGAGCACAGATGATTGGTTGGGTCCATAGCCATAACGATAGTACTGGCCGCTCATGGTGTCAAGCACCTGCATGTCGGTGAGGACATCGGGGTTGATGTCGGCAAGACGGTCGGAGACTACATGTCGGTTTTGAAGGAATGTCTCGTAAAGGAGGCTGTCGTCAACAAAAGCCGTACCCCAACTCCAAGTTGTAGTGGAATAAGAACCCGACATGATGTATGAGAGAGGTCCGTCGACACGGTCCCATTCTGTAAGATACTTATAGTAATACTCTTCACGCGACTGATAGGTCTGGTTGGCGTTGATATCTATCTTGAAGTCGCGAATAGGTTCGACAGAAGCCTGTAAGGTAAGCATGCGGTTCACCGTGTTGTTGTGGGCATTGTTCATCAAGGGGTCACGGGAGAGGAGGTCGTCCTGACGGAGACGCTCCACCAATCCCTCATTGTAGCCCAACACAAAGGAAGGCCAAGGAGCCCACCCATTGGATGGATCCATGCCGAGAATACTGGCAGTTCCCATGTAACCGGGGAGGACAGAGGCATTGGAATTGCTATACTGCAAGCCGAAGGACTTGAGCATCGTGACAAACCGGATACCGAAATTGGCAATATTAGTGAGTGTTTCTGCCATCTGGGCACGGTGTACTGAGTCGGGATTATTGGCACGTGCAATGGAATCCTGCACCATCTTGTCTCGTTCCTTCTTACTCATACGCTTCGGATCGCGGGGTTGGGTGACAGGTTTCTGCTTATAGGCATTCTTGATGAATGTGAAGCGGTTGTAGAGTGTCTGCATCTGGCCAGTAACCGAAGCCTGCAACTGACCTGTGGAATTAAGGGTGGAACCTTGCGAGGCCAAGGCCTGCGTGGTGCCATAAAAATTATAAGTAGAGCGATAGGTGATGGGCACCCGCAGAAAATCGAGATAGGGCAACTTGCTGATAGGCACATCCCATGTGAGGCTGACGGTCTGTTGGAAATTTTGCATCGTACCGCCTTTGGAGAGCGCTGACCAAATACTGTCGCGACTCTCGCGAGTGTCAACGCGACCGACGGGCTCATCGATTCGGGCATTTGCCGAAGCACTATATTGAAGATGAATGCTTCGACTGAGGTCGTACTGAATGCCATAGTCGCGCCGCCAAGTAAACTGCTTGAAATAAGTGGGTTTGATAATAACCAAAGCAGCTCCTTTTTTGCGAAGAAGGGTTTCCTCATAGTTACGATAAATCTCGGTGCTAAAAGAGAGCGACTTGGGTTTATAGTAGAAATTGAAGTCCTTGATGAACTTGCCGTTCTTGCCGTTGATGAACTTAGACTTAGCCTTGGCGAAGGGTGCCACAAGACCAGGCTCTTGCGGCGTGTATGAATAGGTGAAACCACCGCGATGCAGGTCTTTGTTGTAGTACTCAATCTCGTCATCAGAGGAGCGTTCGCGCGAGTAGGCATAGGAAAAGGTGAAGTTCTCTATATCGTAGAAATGAGGCTTTAGGGCACCTTTGCCCGTGCGCTCTTTACGCATATTAGTAAGTGTGAGATTCGTTGTGGTCTTACGTTCTTGGGTCATCTTGCGGACGCTGTCGCGCTCAGCATCAGTTTGATAAGTTCTGAGGTCCTCTTTGAGGCGCACATCGGGGTCGAGAGGATTGTATTCGGGAGAACCTATCTGCTTATTCCAATCGAGATAGAGTGGCATGTGTACACCCCATTTTTCGGGAAGGAATTTCCCCATCTCCATGTCAAGCGTGGTTTGTAACTGCATTGTATTAACCAGTTCCAGAGAGGTGGGATTATCCTCAAGGTTGCCAAAGCCAGCTGAGGTATATGAACCAAAGAGGGAGAGGTTTCCCAAGTCGGCAAGATTGGTGCGAGCCAAAGCCATGGCAGCCACACCACCGCGGTTGTTGAAATCGGCAAGACGCAACTCGTTAACCCAAACGATACATGACTTTGGTAACATGTTGTTACCATCCTCGAGCGTCTCTTTCTTGGGATTGCGGACACCCACCATGATGACTTTTACTTTACCAAGATTGGGGGTGCCAAGTACGGTATATTTGTGTCCATCGACATACTCGCTATAGAGAAGACGGCTGCTATAGTTAAGATCGCCACTACGGATAAGACGATTGCGGTTGGTCTTAATGTCAACCAGCTTAGTAAGGTCGATTTCCACATTGTTATCGATAGGCCAAATAGCATAGCGGTCGTCCTTACCCACACCCCAGTCAGTAAATTGGAGGGGCACCTCATATTCATAGTAGTTGTTGGTGTAGTCGCTGCCCAGACGTACGAAGAGTACCAAGTCGCCATCGTTGATGGGATCAGACTCAGCTTTCTTTTCTGCATGTACAAACATCTTGACTTTACCATAGTTGCGCAAATCATAGGATGTACTACGATAAACAGCGCGGGCATCGCCAGAAGCCAAGTCGGTGATGTCGAGCGAGAGTGCTTGCTCGTTGAGCTGGGTAGAGGTTGACGAAGTGCTAAACCACTGCTCACGCTCGATACCAGGAGGCAAGACATAAGGAACCGGATAGCGGTTGCCATTCTCCTCAATATTGACAGTACTAATGCTGAAAGATGTGTTGGCACCAGTTCCCGTCGTGTAGTCACCAGGCTGCAAGAGGTCTTCGGTATATTTGCGCCAAGTGGCATAGACCAACTCAAGGGTGGCAAAGCGCAAATAAATGGGTTCCTCGAAATCATTGAGGAACATACGCATAAAGCGGATAGATTGGAAACCATTGAGTTTACCAATCATCTGGTCATACTCACGGATAGGTATGCGGAACTGATACCATTTACATGAAGTAGTGGAGCCGTTAGGCAAGGGTATGTTCTCGGCTTCCTGAATATCAACAATGTGATTTTCGCCAATGACCATCTTGGAGGGGTCCAATTCGATGACATACTGATAATAATTTTCGCCTTCGCTGAGGGTGTTATCCTTGTTGATGTCCTCCACATTGGGATAAGCCGTTGCAGCAGTGGGATAGCTTTCAGGACTGTCAGCATCGACGTGGGAGTTGCCTTCGGGATTGTTGTAATACTTGTATCGCTCAACAATCTTCAGGTTCTGTTGGTCATAATCACTACCGCGGTAGTAGTGGAAATCGTCACCAGAAGGGTCGGATAGCGCCATCTGATAGGCCTGGGATGAGGTGCCGAAGATGAGTGCAACACTATCGAGATAGCTTGAGAAGAAGGACTGCTCATCAGTGCTGCCAAATGTACTGCTAAGTCCATCATATCCAATGTCTTGATATTTGCGTGATGCCTCGTTGTTGTCGAATGCATTGACGATAGGCTGGGTATTGGGCACACGGCCCCAAATGGTAGTGTCTACTCCTGACAGGTCACTGGCATTGGTAGGCAAACCATTCTCAAAACTCTTTCGTCCGTCACGTAGAATATCCTCACTGATGTCACCCAGATTAATATATAGCTTGCCTCCAGTATGTTCCGGATTTTCGATAAAGGGGTCCATGAGCCAGAACTCAAGGGTCTCAATATTTTGAGTCTCAAAATCGGTGTAGTCCAACTCGCGCATGATACCGCCCCAACGTGTTTTGGGCTCTGCCAACTTACCCTCTTGTGTTAGACCCGCACTAAACGGACTGCGCACAATATCGAAGTTGTAGGGGCCTCGCTCTTCAGGATAATAGGAGAGGTTCAGCTCATATATATACATATAGTCCCCTTTGACCAACTGCTTGTTGGGGAAGACCTCTGTTTCCATAATGCGGCGGGCGTAGGGTTGTGACCGATCCTCCTCGGTGATGTTGTCGGGAGAATTGGTACTATAGAACAATTGGTCGATACGGTACCATGAGAGTTTAGCTCGGTTAAAGCCGTATGCAAGCCCTGTTCCCATGCGGGTCTCTGGGAACTGAGGTAGCGAGAGTTGATAATCCTGAGGCGTGCTGGCAAGATGCCAATAGGTGATGCCCTTAAGGTCGATGTTGCTTTCAGCACCTTCGAAATCGTCGATATAGGTCACCGTTCCCTCTTGGCTGCCTGTGGAGGCAAGTCCTGGTAAGAGTTGGGCGAATTCGCCTTTGAAAGTAAGGTTGGAAGGTGCCTTGGTGTCGATGCCGGGGAGAAGGTCCACGAGCTTGGTTATGAATGGGGCCTCATGGCGGTAGTTGATGTCGACCCCCCAGATACTATTACTGGTAGGTTCCTCTCCAAAATTGTTTTTCTGGGTAAGGGGCTTCTCTGACAGATTCATGAAGGTGGCACCCACATTGAAATCGGGTTGAATTTCATAGTTGATATGCGTACCCACCATGGTTTTGGTAGTCATACTGAAAGAGTTATCTTCACAACTAACGCTGATTGGGGTACCACTGGAGAGGATGCTCTCATTGATGATACGCACAGTTCCCATCGTATAGTCGACAGTATAGTCAACATTCTCAATCAGGGGCACACCACCTGCAGTAACAGTAACGGAGCCCTGAGAGACGCTGTAGCCCAATGATATCTCACCACTGACGGTACTGGAATAGTAGCCCTCAAGATAGAACTTATTCTTGTCAGCATACTGTTGCGCCAAGGCTCTCGTCATGGTGTATAGGGAGTCAAAACAATACTGTTTGGCAAACTCGTCGTCGCCCAAAATCTGGCGTAAGTCTTTGCCGAAAGGCTCCACATAGGGGAAGAAGATACGTCCAGTGCTGGCTTGGATGGTACCACCCTTGAAGGCTGCGCTGTCAAACCAGTCGAAAACACCATCGGCATAATAGTAGTTCTGCGAGGCATCCATGCGGTCAAGGCCAAAGAGCTCAATCAAGGGAATACCCTCTTTAGGTCCTTCGGTGAAATAGCCAATACCCACACCCCCATCAGGACTCTCATAGAGTACATTCAGGCGGAAGTTGTCGCGCCCAAGCTGGGTACTCTTGAGAAAGTAGACGTTCTTCATCATCAGCTTCCACAACGGGCTATGCACATCGACGCCAGTTCCTTTGATCAGCTTCACCACCAAGGTATTGGGGTCGTTAATACCGTCAGTGGTGAGTTCACCCACCTGATAGACAGTTTCATCACCGATAACCTGATACTGGAAGGCAACGGCCAACACTTGGTCGGAACTAAGGGCTTGACTGAGGGTGATGAAGCCGAGCTGCTCATTGTATGTGTATTCGCTACTGGTGAGCAGGCGGGCACTTTCTATCTTCTCGTAATCGCTACCCGCTGTGAAACCAAGACCTTGCATGTATGAGGTAACGTTGTCGATGCTGCGGATTCTGTCTGGGTTCATATATTCCAACAGGTTGTTGCTGTTGTTGCTGGGCATCTCAGAACGGCCTCCAATTAGACGATTGTTGCTCGGTTCATTCTCACCAAGGTCGGTGAGGGCTAAGATATTACGGTTGTTGGTAACTGCGGCACCCACATTGGTACGCCAAACCTCCATACGGATAATCTTGATATTGGTATTGGGCGTCGGCAAAGTGGACATGGCCTCATTGTAGTGCTGGTAAAAATACTGCGAAATGAAGTAGTGGCGGTTCTCCTCATATTCGTCGGCACGAATTTGATACTCCTGCACCGAGGCACCACCCTGCACCTGCATATTCTCGGTACTGGTTTCTTTTTGTGATAAGACTGCATCAACGGTGAGTTTGCCGAATTTTAGTTTGGTGTGAAAACCCCACAACTGCTGACTACCCTTGATGAGGGTAGTATTGAGAGGAAATGAAATATCGGCAGCCTCAAAAAGCTGGATGATATCATCTTCCTTGCCCTCATACTTTAACTTGATCTTGTTCTCAAAATCAAAAGTGGCCTTGGTGTTCCAGTTAATATCAAAGTCAAAAAGGTCGCCTATCTTGGCATTGAGACTGACCTGAATATTTTCGTCGAAATCAAAATGGGTATTGCTACGCTGGCCTATGTCTATCTGTGGATTGTCGCGATAGTTGTTGACAATCTGGAAGGTGAGGTCAGCACTACCCGTGGGATTAATACTGATATCGGGTATGGCAAGCAGTCCGTCTACCTTGCGGCTTATCTCGCTGAATCCAGGAATACGACTCAGCAGCCCATCGGAAGCAGCCGTGTCGCCAACCGAGGATCGGTCGTTCCAATATTTTTTCATCAGCTGGTTCATCTGGTAGTCCTGATACTCCTCGAAGGTGAGATATTCTCTATTGATGACCATATCACCCAGTTTGGTAATACGGACATAGCTGTCGCTCTCGGCATCATATTCTACCGTAGTGGTCGTGCTGCCAATGGGTTCCTGTGCATTGGCTGGTAAGCTGAGGGCTACCAACATAAACAGCAAAAGTGCCGCCACAACCTGTGACAGCTTTCGCGACCTATTATGAACGGACTGTTGTATAGTTTTATCCTTTTACCGATTAAATAATTGTTTTTATAATTTTTTGAGGGCCTCCTTGATCAAACCTTCGACATTGAGATTATTATCCAGACTCTGCAATACTTTGTCTGCGGCAGCCTTGGGAAATCCCAACATGACCAATGCACTGAGGGCCTCTTCTTTATTATGGCTGACCAAGGGGGATGCCGCTATACTGGCATCGGTTGAGACTGCACCAACTTTGTCCTGCAACTCTAACACAATTCGTTGGGCCGTTTTAGCACCAATACCCTTGACTCGCTGTACCAATTTAACATCCTTGGTAGCAATGGCATTGGTGAGTTCTTCCACAGAAAGCGATGAGAGCATCATGCGGGCGGTGGCAGCACCTACACCGTTGACACCCAAAAGCAGGCGAAACATCTCGCGCTCCTTCTGAGTAAAAAAGCCACAAAGGATATGGGCATCCTCACGGATGACTTCATGCACCCATAGTTTCACCTCCTGTTTATCTTGTATGGCACTATAGGTATTGAGGGTTATTTCCAATAGATAGCCCACACCGCCACAATCCACCACGGCAGTGGCAGCGGTCAGCGATGCGAGTTTTCCTGAGATATATTCGTACATAAGCTTATTTTCTGCGTATTGGTGGTAGGGAGGTTGTGCGTGGTAAGGTAAGACACCGGTGAGAACTTTGCATACCCAGATTCTTAGGTGCTCTACCCATCTTTGCGAAGCCGGCCTTGCTGACATCAACAGTCTCTGGGTATTGATAACCTATGCCTTGCGCCGGAGAGTCTTCTTCTAAATGATAGTCGCCATTGGCGGGGTCGACAAACTTGGGGTCTTCATCCCATTCGCCTCCACGCACCAGACAATGGTTGAGCGAAACATTAACCGCAGCATTGCTGTCAAGTCCCAAATACAACTCCCCTGCCTCACGGTTACCATAGATGATACAGTCGGTGAGGGAGGCTTGGATTGGCCATACATAAAGGACACCAGCATATTCGCGGGTGTTGGTGATAAAAAGACTGGGATTGTTGCGGGATGAGTAATTCCAATAATCGGCAAAAGTGCAGTAGCTGAATGTGTACTGGCCCCCGTACTGCATCACCCCTGTGGCGGTGCCACAATTGGTTACCAGCAGGTTGTTCCCCTCCACATGGGCAGTCTGCATCAGTAGACCTGCAAGGGTGTGGTTACGTATAAGCGTGTTGCTAATGGTCAGAGTGGGATTGTCGTTGGCACAGCTGTCAACTTCAATTCCCAAGAAGCCATTCTCGATGAGGGCATAGTCGATGTGGTTGTTCCAGCATCCTTGCATCATCCAAATATGGCCCCACTGGCCAGGCAGGTAGTCGTTCCAGCCGTCGTGGCGCACTGAGGTGAACAGAACAGGACGCTCGGCAGAGCCTCTCACGTCAAGAGTGGCACTATCGTAAACCCAGAGGACGGCATCTTCACAGAAATAGAGTTCATCTCCTGCCTGTAGGTGCAGGGTGTTGCGAGAGTCAATGACAGCATAGCCTAAGATGACATGGGGCAGGTCGTGACGCCAATGGTCGCAGTCGATGACGCTGTATGCATAAGGCTTGCCATAAATATCAAGGGGATAACTGCCATCAGCATAATGGAGTGTGTCGGTAGGTACATGGTAGACTGCGTTGCGACCATATGCGGACAAGGGCAGCCGTTGTTCTTGACCATCATAGCGGAAAATGACAGCATCCTCAACAAGGAAAGGTTCCGTGGCACTGTTGGGATTGATATTGGCACGCACGAAAACAAACATGCTGTCGCCAGGTGCAAGAATGAGGTCGCGGGCCACCATATTGGTGTCGCCATTGACATTCAGTCGGAAACGGGAGGAATACCCCCGTTCAAGCGTCACCTGCTCAATCTGAACTTCATAGTTGTTGTGGTTATACACGCGGAACTGACGCGTGGTGGTACCCATCTGCGTGAAGACGGTATCGAACGCCATGGTGTCGCACGAGAAGTCCAAAGCCACCATCTCGTGGAAGCCTTCAGGGTCTTTCTCACATGCAGCAAAAAGCATTGGTAACACCAATGCTAAAAGCAGCATATTATATAGCATTCGCTTCAACATATCAGCTGTTTTTCAAATATTTCTGTCACCTGCCTATGCACGATTTTTCCATCAACACTTCGGTAGGCAAGTTTTTGTTACCTTTTAGTAACGCAGAAAAATATATAATATTTTACGTCTAACATTTTTTTTAGGCTCTGCTGTTACTTGTATGATGGTTGCATCTTCCACCGTAGATGAAGTAAAGCTAAATAAAGTGGTCGAGAGTTGTCATAACACTGAAATCCAAATCCATAAGCAGCGTAGCTAAAGCTCACTCCTTTACTTAGTATAGAGGGAGAACACCTCCTCGAGCCGTTTAGAACAGACAGGACAGAAGGGGGCATAATCACGCATCATACAGTGCATTACTGGACGGTAGAGTCCCTTTGCCTGATAACCAGCTCCTTCGTAGACCCCTAATGGTCCATTTTCCTTTCTGTTAACAAGTGTGTCTACTGGTGTGGGAATAGGAACTCCTTCTGGCAGCATTGCCTGCCATTTCTTATCGAATTCAACTAACGAGGTGATGTTGGGCTCCATGGGTTCAAAAGTTTTGACGTGGGTGTCACCATAGCTGAGATTTTCATCGACATACTCGTCTGCCAGACCTCCTATGCTGTGACCCAACTCATGTGGCAGAATCCTATCAGCTATGCTGTTCAATGAACTCATAGCATAGAAATTATAGATTCCACCACCTCCATAGGTGTCGCTGTTGGCCATTATGATGATGTGGTCGCAAGGAGTCAGGCCGATAGCATCGTGCAGCTTGAAAAGCATCTGGGTCATCAGATAACGGTCGGCGCCAAAAGTCCCATAGCTGGCCCCCACCAGACTATTAACCTGAACGCCCTCGGCAGGATTGGTAATACCTGTGGCTTCACCTGTGGCGGGAATACCCCAAACATTAAAGTCGTCGCTATGTTCTTTGAAAGGTTCTTTTCCAAGCAAGAACTCACAGAATTTCTCCATGTCACTCAGCATCTTTGTCGTGTCTGCAGGACCATAGCCCTCGGGCACGATGACGACATCAATTTTTTTGTGTATATTCCCTTTGTACTGCAACTTGACAGGCTCATGGTACAAAACCAAATCACTACGCTTAAGCATTTGGGCATAGCGTTCCTCTGGGTAATAAGGAAGCGCGTACTGGGTGTGATAGTGGTGGTCTTCACCTAATTCTTCCCAACAGATTAGTACTGGTTGCTTGGGCCATGGAATCCGCACCACCTCCTCAAAAGACACCATGCTGTCGGCGCCCTCGGGAGTGTCGCGATATTCAGCAAATAGGCTATTGTAACCACGGCTGTAGAGACGCTTACCCGTTTCTATATCTTTCACCACGATACGGAAGAATCCATTGTTGAAGGGGTCGTTAAGTTGCTTGAGCGAACCAGCCCACGGCCCACACAACTGATCCCTTAAGACTCGAATCGTGTTGCCATGACGGTTCCCCTCCCGTAGGTAGTCAATCCGAAGGGTTGCATTATGGAAATAACGGCTGAACTTGACATTTTGAGCCTGGGCTACTTCCCCTGAGAAGATGGCGCAAATAAGAAAAAAAATGATAGCATGCTTTTTCATCATACTTATAGAAACGATATTTTTTATGAAAAAGTATTATATATCGTAAAAAGTTTGTACTTTTGCAGGCCATTATGATAACAAAAATATATACAGAGAACCCTAACACTCGCGACATCCGACGTGTCGTAGACCTGCTCCAGCAGGGAGGTATTATCATCATCCCTACCGACACACTGTACGCTTTCGCCTGCAGCATGGAGTTCAAACGTTCCGTCGAGACCATCGCACAACTTAAAGGCTTCTCACTGAAGAAAGCCCACTACTCCATGCTTTGTTCCTCATTGAGCATGGCATCAGAGTATGTGCGTCCCATGGACAGGGACACTTTCGCCCTCCTCAAAGATTGCCTTCCCGGCCCCTATACTTTCATCATGGATGCCAACGGAAATGTGCCGCGTAATTATGTCAACCCCAACAAGACCATAGGTGTCCGGGTTCCAGACAATAGCATCCTCCAATCTGTGGTGGAGACTCTCGGTTGCCCTCTCATAGGCACCTCTGTCCGCCGCATTGACGAAGAACTGGAAACAGAATACCTTACTGACCCTGAGTTAATACACGAAACCTTCGGCAATCGTGTGGATTTGGTCATTGACGGAGGCATCGGTGAGGATTCCCCTTCCACCGTGGTAGACTGCTCCCATGGAGGCATTGAAGTGATTCGCTACGGCAAAGGACCCATCGACCTCTAAGTACTTTAACCCATCATGAGAATCGAAATAAACAATAATAACCGCTTCTATTCCGGCCCCTTCGGCTTCCTCGCCCAGTTGGTGGTAATGACTTTGGCGGCCATCTTGGCAGCCTATATTCTGCCGGGTGTCCGCATCGACTCGGTTATGGCTGCCATTCTCACTGCTGCTGTCATAGCTTTACTCAACACCTTCATCCGCCCCATCCTTATCGTCATCACTCTTCCTTTTACGATTGTCAGCATGGGACTATTCCTCATCATCATTAACGCCCTCATCATTCTCATGACCGAGGGACTGGTCAGCAGTTTCCATGTCGACAGTTTCTGGAGTGCCCTCCTCTTCAGCCTCCTGCTTACCGCTTTCGACTACTTGCTGGAAATACCTAACAAATTAATGAGGAGACCTAAGTATCAGCCTTCCGACCAGGAAAAACTAGACGAGCACGCCGACACTGATGCCGACGGCTTTACCTCTTACGAGGAGATTGAATCTTCCCTTAACGAGGATATGAATAACGAAAATCAATAAAATCTTTTTTCATACAATGCAGACTATCACTACTATTGCTGCTCTCAATGCAGCTATTGAAGAAGCCAAGAATGCCAACAAGACCATCGGTCTTGTCCCCACGATGGGTGCCCTGCATGAAGGACATCTATCGCTGATACACAAAGCACGCGAGCAAAACGACCTCGTCGTCGTCAGCGTTTTTGTCAACCCTATCCAGTTCAACAATAAAGAGGACTTAGCCAAATATCCCCGCACCGTTGAGGCCGACTGTGAGAAACTCTCTTCTGCTGGTGCTGACATTGCCTTTGTTCCCTCTGTGGAGGAAATGTACCCCGAACCTGTCAACACCGTTTACCATTTCGGTCCTATTGAAGAAGTGATGGAAGGACCTCGTCGCCCAGGCCACTTCTCGGGTGTCGCCGTGGTAGTACGCCGTCTCTTTGACCTTACCAAACCCAACCGCGCCTATTTCGGAGAGAAGGACTACCAGCAGATAGCCATCATCCGCAACCTCTTGGAACAAATCAAATATCCCATTGAGATTGTCCCCTGCCCCATCGTACGCGCCGAAGATGGGCTTGCCCTCAGCAGCCGCAATATGCGCCTCAGCGCTGAAGCACGTGCTGTGGCTCCTCACATTTATGCCACCTTGCAGCAGGCTGTAGAAATGTCTGAGGTTGAAGATGTAGAAACCGTCCACGACTTCGTTATCGACACCCTTAGCAGTTTCCACGAAGTCAATGGCTTAGACGAAAACCTAAAATTCGAGCCTGAATATTTCGAAATCGTCAACGACACAACCCTCCAGCCCATCTCCGACTGGAAGGATGCCAAAGGTATCGTTGGCTGCATCGCCGTCTGGCTCACCGGTGTCCGACTCATCGACATGGTTCGTTTCCGCTAAGGCACAGAACCAGCGACATTGAAAAAGTTTAATATCTAACAAACAGATTTTCTATAACGGGTGGCTGAAACCACCCGTTTTTAGTCACTTTGAGGCTTGTACCAGTCCTTCAATTGCTAACCGATAACCCTCTAATCCCATTCCACAAATCACCCCCATACAAGCATCGCTCAACAAGGAGTGTCTCCGATACTCCTCTCGTGCATAGATATTACTTATATGCACCTCAACAACTGGAGTTTTGATGCTGGCAATAGCATCGTGGATTGCCACGCTGGTATGGCTGTATCCACCCGCATTCAACACAATGCCGTCGTAAGAAAAACCAACCTCATGCATCTTATTGATGATTTCTCCTTCCACATTGCTCTGATAATAGTCTATCTGCAACTCAGGAAATGCAACACGCAATTCTCTCAGGTAATCCTCAAATCTTCGGTTGCCATAAATCTCAGGCTGGCGTACCCCCAATAAATTCAAATTGGGACCATTGATAATAATAACCTTCATATCAAAAAGAATAATCTCATTACAACAAGTCAATACTTACCCTCTTGCATCCTCATCCTTTATTCACCCCGCAATCGGATCTCCACAATATTCTCTTCGTTTGCATTTCTTACACATTTTACCACACCAAACCTCGTCAAACTGTTCCATTACGGCCTCTACCAGTGCTGGCTCATCTGTAAGTATTCCCGCCTCAAAATTGCGGGTTTCCTCCCCTTTCATGCCTATGCCTGCACCCGTCAGATTGGCACTACCTATATAGGCTTCTTTGCAATCAAACACTAACAGCTTGAAATGCACCCGCGGACACAGAACACGCTCCAACTCGGTAAAAAGAATAGGATAGCGGTCGAAATCTTCACGAAACAATGGTCCTGGTTCTTTGGCATGAACCATCCTCACTTCTACTCCTTTCTTCAGCAGTTGTGCCAAAGTGCCCAGAAACGGCTGCTTTGTGCTACCCTCGTCGACATAAAGATCTTTAATATCGGCAGTACCTATCCACAGACTCTGCCGAACCTTCTTTACTCGAGACAAAACCTGCGAGTAATGCTCTCTATTCTTTATATAAACCGTGCTCATCCAATTGAAATGACCTTGCAAAGTTACAACTTTTTTTCCATTTATCAGAAATCGCTCAACACGTGACCTTATAACATATATACTTCTCTAATAAAAACACCACATTTCAGAAAAAAGTCGTACCTTTGCACCTCGAAAAATGAAAGATTTTGCTGCCATAGACTTCGAAACAGCCAACCGTCAACTCACTAGTGCATGCGCCGTAGGCCTGGTCATCGTGCGCGAGAGCAAGATAGTGGACACTTTTTACTCTCTCATTCAGCCCGAGCCCAACTACTACGAATGGTTCAACACCCGTGTCAACGGTCTATGTCAAGATGATACTGACTCCGCTCCCCTTTTTCCCGATGTATGGCATCAAATAAGAGACCTAATAACTCTTTCTCCCTCAGATGCCCAACTGCTGGGGAGAGAGACCCTCCCGCTTGTCGCACATAACAAGATGTTCGACGAGCGAGTCCTCAAAGCCTGCCACCAATGCTACCAAATGGACTATCCTGATTATCAATTCTTTTGCACCTTACAAAAGTCACGCAAAATATGGAAAGAAGGACGGCACACCCTCGACATCATCGCCGAACGCTGTGGTTACGACCTCCAAAACCACCACCATGCCCTTGCTGATGCCGAAGCCTGTGCAACGATAGCACTGAAACTTTTTTAAATACTGAACTTACCACCCTTGAATCCTTCTCGCACAGTACCATCATTAAGGTTGGCATGCAATACGATGGGCGGTGTGGGACGCAAGTCGTAGTATTCCAGCTGTTCCACAGGCAAGCAGAAATAGACAATCTGCCGGTAGTCGTCGTAGAGGCGGCGCAGCACATCGTTGTGGTCGAATATCCAACGTTGCCTATCGTCGTCGACATCAAAAGATACTGTTCCACCACAACGTACACTTACTTTGTCAACCAACACGATGAACTCAGCGTTGGGGTTGGCCTGCAGCTGGCTGTAGACGGCTTTCTTGTTCGATGTGGCAAAGAAGAGTGTCGTACCCTCAACCTTCATGGCTTGGAAGGCACGCGTCTGAGGACGGTCGTAGCTAACGGTGGCCAGCACCCCTTCATTATGTTCACGCAGGAAATTAAATGCTTGCTCTATCATAGTTCATTTAGTATTTCAGATAAATCTTCGGTAAAGGCCAGAAAATGCTCCTCAATGCTTTCAAGCGAAACATCGGGGTAGTCGCGGTTGAAGCGTACGAGGGCTGTCTGCGGGAAGCTGAAGGTCATGTGTTCGAAGGGAAAACGGATAATGGCAGGGGTGTTAAATCCTACACCGAACTCCAGCAAAAGCAGACGCCCTTGATTGTGCTCACTAATAAAATCGTAATATCGGTCAGCGTGGCTGTGCCAACGCTCGTCCTCGACGAAGGTGTCGTCACAACGTAAATTGGGTTTCATCAGTTCACCGGTGAGCGGAGAACGCGGTACAAGACTGGTGGGTATCCGACAGTCCTTAGTAGCAGCCATCGCCTTATAGACCCACTCCTTGCAATAAAAAAGCTCTTTGTCCTTGCCACTGCGGCTCTGCAGGTAGGCGTAGTCGCCCTGCGTGGCGAAAACACGGTTGCACTCAAAGCCGCTCTGTTCAAACTGACCATCGGTGTTTGTGGTCACCACGAACCATTCTCTCCCCTCCACAAGTTTATGCAAGTTGCGGTAGAGTTCCGTGCTGCCTATACGGAAACGCGAGAACCAAATGTGTCGCGCCCAATAGGCCCATAGCTCCTCCTCAGTCTCAAATGGGTAGAAACTGGAAGTATATAGGTCAGTGAAGCCATAATGCTCAATCCACGGGGCGAACTCGCTACGAAAATCCTCACCAGCGTAGTCCAATCCCGCCGCAGTGCTCAAGCCACTACCGGCACCTATGATAATAGCCTCAGCCTCTGCAATTAGCTTGCGCAAGGTGTCAATACGCTGAGAGAAGTTCTCGGTAGATGTCATAATCTATATCTTTGAAAACGTTGAATACCACAGTAAAACTTTTATCTTTCAACTCACAACTCTTAACTGCTTCGATGGCGATCTCCGCAGCACGGCGGTTGGGAAAGTGGAACTCGCCCGTAGAAATGCAGCAGAAAGCAATGCTGCGACAATCATACTCTTTGGCCGTTTCGAGGCAGTTGCGGTAACAACTGTACAACTGTTCCTCCTGCTCTTTTGTGGGTACACCGTCGAGAATGATGGGGCCCACGGTGTGGATGACATATTGACACGGCAGATTATAAGCCTCAGTGATAAGGGTTTCAGAGGTGAATGCCTGCCGATAGGTAGTGTTGTTACGTGTGTATTCGGGATGAACTGACGGACACTCAGCACTGCTCATGGCCTCAGCACATTCCGCGCGCAATTGCAGGCCAGCAGCACTATGAATACAGTTGTCGATGCAAGTGTGCAACGGATACCAGCAGCCCATCATTTGACTATTGGCAGCGTTAACGATAGCATCGACACGTAGCCGTGTGATGTCACCTTGCCAGAGGAGAACAGAGCGTGGTACTGAGGCTGTGATGTCTTCTAAAGTAACCACTCCTTTATCCTGTATCTGCGCTTGCAATTCGGCATCCTGCGCACGGAGATACTCCTCGCTCAGGGGCTGTGGTTCCCAGATATTCATCAAGGCCCTTAACAGACGTTGTTTCCCTCTCAGGTCGTGAGGTATACCCGTTTCAATTCCCAACTTTGTTTTTTCAATCTCCAGCAGGTATCGGATGCAGAATTCAATATTCTCAATCCTGTCCATAGTATTTCTCTCTGTCGTTTATGATGTTGTACAGGTTATTGTAAGCCCAATCAATGAGCAGTTGCATGATGGGTATGAAACTACGCCCGCGGTCAGTCAACTTGTATTCCACACGGGGTGGCACCTCTGGAAAAACCTTGCGGCTGATAAGACCGTCAGCCTCAAGACCACGCAGGGTGCTGGTGAGCACCTTCTGTGAGCAGTCAGGATTCTTCTCGGCCAAGTCGCGGAAACGCAACGGCTCTGAGCTGCCATTCAACGTGTAGAGAACTACCAAAGCCCACTTAGTGCTTATACGTGCCAGCACGTTGCGAATGGGACATTCCGGAAAGATGGGGTCTTGTATAAAGTCTTTGCTCATCGATATTGAGATATTGATAAGATGGTTTGATTTTGCAAAGATACGACTTTTTTTGAAAACAGGCAGACTTGATGCTACGGTCTGCCTGTCTTATGATGTCAGATCGGACGGTTTACCACACCAGTGGGTCGCTGAGGATGTTGCCATCGGTCATAGGGCTGTCGGCCTCGGTGAAGGTGTTGGCTGGGTACTGGATGCAGAGCATAGTTAGGTTCTCAAGTCCAGTATTCTTCAGGGCTCGGCGTCCGTCTGGGCTCACACGTACTATGGTACCCTCACTGACAGGGAACTGCTCACCATCAACCTGATAAGTACCTTTGCCACGGAGGATGATGTAGAGTTCTTCATGCGTCTTGTGGGTGTGGAGGAAACCGCTGTCTTGGCCGGGAACGAGGGTCTGGAACGACAGCTCACTGCCTGTAGTACCTACGGCTTGGCCTATGAAAACCTTTCCCTGAATGGTAACTGAACCCATCGGCAACTGGTGCTCGATGATCTGATTGATGTCTCCGATGCTTACAGCGGTGTAGTTACGGCCGCTCTTGATGTTCTCAATTGTTCTCATTGTTTTTTGCGTTTTTGTTTAATTTTCAACTGCAAAATTACAACCATTTCTCCACTCACACAAGAAGGTACCCCTACGTAAGTCACTTACCGCGTGGTAACCTTTGCAGAAAAATGGAAATACCACATAAAGCGCTTTATGATTATTTAACTTTTTTCAAAGGCAACTATCACTATTATTTATGCTGTGCGTCATCAACTCAGACAGAAAAACCCTTCTTCAAAACCATGCATAAAAAATCTCTACAGTAGGGATTGATAGATGTCGTGAGAGGCGAGGCAGGGATGTGGACAAGATGCAGGACGTTAACTCAAAGCGAGTGAAGAGGAAGCTTTCTATGCAGATAGGAAGTAACGTCATGGAACATAAAGAAACGCTCACATAGCAAAAAGAAAACCGACAATACGAGAAGGAAGAAAAAGCCGGCCTAATGACCTATTGGGGTATAATCTAACCTAATAAAAAAAACACTCCCCAAAAAGAGGAGTGTTTTTTATACGTTTCAAAGAAACGATTAGATGATGCCCTGAGCAACCATAGCGTCAGCAACACGCATGAAACCAGCAAGGTTAGCACCCTTGACATAGTCAATGGTACCGTCAGCCTTACGACCATATTTCACGCACTGAGCGTAGATGTTGTCCATGATGGCATGGAGGTTCTTGTCAACCTCTTCAGCAGTCCAGTTGCGATGCTCAGCGTTCTGGCAAATCTCAAGACCGGAGGTAGCAACACCACCAGCATTGACAGCCTTACCAGGACCGAAGGGGATACCAGCAGCCTGAATAGCCTTGATAGCAGCGGGCTGAGAACCCATGTTGGAGATTTCAGCAACATACTTCACGCCGTTAGCGATAAGCTGTTTTGCATCCTCTTCAGCAAGCTCGTTCTGGAAAGCGCTGGGGCAAGCGATATCGCACTTGACGATCCAAGACTTCTTACCAGCAGTGAATTTGCACTGGCCGGGGAACTTGTCAGCCATATCCTGAACTTTGTTGCGGTTGGAAGCACGCATAACCAGCATGTAGTCAATCATCTCCTTGGTGATACCGTCGGGAATCTCGCAGACACCGTCGGGACCAGAGATAGCGACAACCTTAGCGCCGAGTTCGACAGCCTTGGTAGCAGCACCCCAAGCCACGTTGCCGAAGCCAGAGAGAGTGATTTTCTTACCCTGCATGGTGTCACCCTTCTCCTCGACCATGTGTTTCACATAGTACATGGCACCGAAACCGGTAGCCTCGGGACGGATGAGGGAACCACCCCAGCCATAGCTCTTACCAGTGAGAGCGCCAGTGCTGTGCTCGCGGGCCAGTTTCTTGTACATACCGTACATGTAGCCAATCTCGCGGCCGCCAACGCCTACGTCACCAGCGGGGCTGTCCTGATCGGGTCCGATGTTGCGCCAGAGTTCATACACAAAGGCCTGGCAGAAACGCATGATTTCAGCATCGCTCTTTCCAACGGGGTCGAAATCAGCACCACCCTTACCACCGCCAAGAGGCAGCATGGTCAGGCTGTTCTTGAAAATCTGCTCGAAGCCGAGGAACTTCAGCATGGACTCGTTCACCTTGGGGTGGAAACGGAGACCGCCTTTGTATGCACCGAGGGCGGCATTGTACTGGACACGATAACCGAGGTTCACCTGGGTCTTACCCTGATCGTCAACCCAAACAACGCGGAACTTGAAGATACGGTCGGGCTCGACAAGACGCTCGACAATCTTAGCAGCCTCGTACTCAGGATGCTTGTTATATTCTTCTTCAACAGTCTCCAAGACCTCACGAACGGCCTGCAAGTACTCGTTTTCGCCCGGATGTTTGGCTTCCAGGTTAGCCATAATTTCGTTTACTTTCATGATATTTAATGTTTTGTATTAAACAAGAGTTTTATTTTTGTGGCAACAAATGTACGATAATTATTTGATATAAAAAAATTATTTTAAAAAAAAGTTTTTCGATACAGATAAAAACATTGGAGCATAACCGGTTATAGCTCTTTCTTGTTTTATACGTTTACATAGCCCACATCTAAACGTCCTCTTCAAGCCACGATTACTCCCAATAGAAAAAGTGGACCGCCGATAGCTTGCCCAACCTAAAGATAAACACACCCTGATTATGGACATTCTTGAAACCAAAATTCAGAACACCTAATCTGGAATTAGAAATAAAATGATTGCTTACAAGTAGCACGTATTGACAAAATTCAATATCCTCGGCCGCAGATAATCCCTTTCTTCAAGATGAGCCATATGAGCCACCCCATCCAATAACAATATCTCACCATGCTTGGCTTCCATGGCTTGGGCCAGTGCCAGCTCCACAGGGATGCGGGGGTCGCTCTTGCCATATACAAAAAGTATCGGCACCTCCAACTGCTGCAACACATGTATACGTGAAGGTCTCGTCGCCATGCCGCGCTGTGCTGCAATGATGCTTTCCATCTTGGTCTCGAGGCACTGGTCTCTCAGGTCTTTTATCTCTTGGTCCATCAACTGACGCTTGGAGGGGTCGAAAAGTAGCGGAACAAAATTGACCACATAGCTAGCTCGATTCTGAACCACACGTTCGCATGTTTCCATACGACGTTCAATGCTGGCCTCCGTATCAGCCAACGCGTGGGAGTGGAGTAAACCAAGCCCACGAAGACGGTGAGGAAACATGTCGGCATAGGCCAAGGCAACATAACCACCCATTGAGTGTCCTATCAGAACACATTGCTCCACACCAGCATCGTCAAGGACAGCCTTGACAGCCCGGGCCATCAGGTCCATCGAGTGCACCTCGCCGAAACATTCCGAATAACCGTGGCCAGGCAGGTCAATGGTTATGACGTGCATAGAGCGTAGATAAGAAAGAACATAGGAACTCCAAATGTCTAAATTCTGGAGATAGCCGTGTAGAAGCACCAACGTCTGTTCATGCTCCCTACCCTCATCGCGATAGTGGAGCGTATGACCCTCAAAGACAATGGTTTTATGTTGTTCCATACAATTCTTATCGTACTATTTAACAGAGAGCAAAATTACAATTATTTTTTCGTTGTAGCAAAAAAACATGCATTATTTAACAAAAAAAATCCCAATCCTCTATATAATAAACAATTATATCCCACACGCTACAAAACCCTTTGTTTCCTGATCGCTCATCTTCCATCAGCTCAAGCCTCAGCGTGTTCTAAAAGAAACTTATTTCTACCTCATTTTTCTTTTCACCTTTCTTATAGGCCACATTGCCATAGGCAGAGATGCGCACACGAGAAGCATCGACCCCATAGGCCACAAGGAAAGATCGCACAGCCTGAGCACGCTCTAATGAGAGGTCATAACAGGCCCTGTCATCACTCCCCTCAACATGCACAGCCACTTCTATCTGAGAGCGAGTGCGCTGCTGCATATAATGGCCCAGCATACGCAACTCTACCTCTCCGAGGGGCAACAGTCGCGCAGTGCCTTCAAAGAAACGAACCAAGGGCAACGCTATCGGCTCATCCATGCTCTTCAGCTCATCCCATGTGTAGCCACGCATCTCATATTTCGCCAACGGCGATTGACCTTCCCGAACCTCTTTACCAACAAACAGCGTGGGCACATAATACCAGTCGGCCTCTACCAACACGGCATACTCCTCTCCTTTGTAAAGGCGGTAGGTTTGCAATGTGTCTATTTGGCGGTCGGTGCAATGGTGCGAAGTGGTTTGTGTCGAGACCTCAGCCAGCCGCACGTTGCGCAGCACCTCTATCACTGGTTCAAAGTCCACCTGCACAGTACGGTAGGCGCTATTAGTGTCGTGACGGGTTGCAAAATAATAAGCAGCACTCCGTTCTCCTTGGGGCGAAAGGGTTGTGAAAACAATCTGACGTTCGTTCGCGCCAAAAGAGAGAGTAGTCTCATCAAAAGAACCATTAACATTGCGTCCCATATTCACTGGCGTTGACCAATGTGTCCAGTCATTGATGTCACTCCGGGTGGCACAGTAGATGTCGCCATATCCCAGTCCTCGCGCATCCGTGATAAAATAGAGTGTGCGCATATTACGACTCAACAGGGGACTATGCTCGCAGTAAGAACTGTTGACACCGTAGCCCAAATTCACAGCCTCACCCCAGCGACCGCCATTGCACGGTATATAGTAAAGGTCGGTGGCCAACTGATTGTCTCCATGATAGTAACTCCCCGACTTCTGCACGTTATGACCGCCAGGACGGTCTGAGGCCAACAGCAATCCGCTACCATCTTCCAACATAAAAGCATCCTTCTCTATATACGGGGTATTCACGGGGGCCATCAAGGGGCCTTCTGCTACCCAAAGGGTGTCGCTGACCACTTGGGCTGTCCAAATGTCGCCATGGATGCCCATGAGCACACGTTGGCCTTCATCATAAAAGTTATAGGGGGTGATGTCGGCATTCACGCCTTTCACTGTCACCCTCACAGGAGCTTTCCATCCTACTTTCTTGCCTGTAGCACGTTCGGCACAACAAAGAGTTTGTCGTCCTGCTTTGTGAGTTAAAAAATAAATCTTACCCAGCGGACTGACCACAACATTGGAAATACTGTCACCACTGTTATAATAAGGCGAAGCCACTGGACCACCATGTCCAGTTAGTAATGCAGAAAGTTCTACATACTCAGCATGATTAAAATCCTCAAAACTAAGTTCAAATTTCTGCAAGCGGTGTTGGGCGGCTGCCCAATCCTTTCGGGCTATCAGCTGCTGCAAAGTGCGCTGGAGAGCAACAAAAGCCACTTTTCTACCCGTGAGAAGCCGGATGACAGTGGTCATGGAGTCAAAGTACGACTCCACAAAGGGTTTTCTGAAATCGTATCGGTCTATCCGTTCGGCTCGTTCCAAATCCGACTTGACTGTGTGGCTGAAAGGAAAGTCGGGATGCTCCATAGCAAAAGCCTCAATGGGCTGACGATTGCCTTCTTCGGCATACCAATTATAGTATTTACTATAAATATTGGTATATTCAGGGTCCAGGGGAAAACGTTCCAAATAGACCTGTGCAGCCTCTTGCGAGTGCTGGTCAACAACCATCGAACGCAGTAAAGCCAAGGCACTGTCGGCCATTGGGTCGTCAGCGTGACTCTCCACATAGCCGGCCAATTCCTCAGGGGTGGTGAGGGTGCTGAGCTCGCTGTTGCGCAATTCCTCCAATAGAGAAAGTGCCTCCATGTAGTCATCGCCACGAGGAAATCGCTCCAGATAGGAGGAATAGGCCTCTACGCTGTTGGCACGGCGAGCATAACTGTAGGCGATGCGGCTTTTCTGACGCATGGCGGCATTCTGCAGCGCTTTGCTGTTGGGATACAAGGCGGCTACAGAGTCAATAGGCTCTTCGGTGGTAAAGGAGGAGAAGTAACGCGGGGCCAACTTGCTAAGAAAAGTCTCTGCCGAATCGGCTTGTGGAGTATGGGGGTACTGCTGACTGAAAGTATAGTAGCCGTTGATGGTATTCTCTTCTTTCACCAGAGTAAAGGCATCGGATTGCATCTTCGAACGCAACTGGCGCGTGAGTTCTTTGTTTTCTGAAAAGGCCTCCAAGTAGGCAGCCACCTCAAAGGAACGCATCTGTCCGAGATGGTTGCGCACATACATAACCGCCTGTGCCTCAATGTCGCGCTTGGACTGTCTGAGCGTGGTAATGGAAACTCCGGCACGTATCAATTTCTGCACCTCACGATAGCGTTTCTTGTCTTGAACAGCCTGGGTGTAGACCTCCTCAGCACGTTTAATATAACTATAGGCGAGTGGCAAATTAAACTGAGGGTTAACTGGGTCGGAGAAGAACTCGGCCATACTGATAAGGTTGGCCACATCGTCGGGATTCTGCGAATAGACTTTATAGAGACTTACATACTGCTCCTGATAAGGATCAGCCTGCGGGGTTTGTCCGAACAATGCCCCGGTAAAAAAAAGCGTCAATAGTATAGGCAAGAGTTTCTTCATCTGTCAATACCGTTTTTCTACAACTTGTGGAGGCTTCCTATTTTTTTAACTTCAGGTATTTTGTGGTTCCATTGTGGCTGATAAGGAGAATCTTACAACCAGCCAAACAGCTAAAACTTCAAACTCTTCAAGATGGCCTCAAATTCTTTCTCCATCATAGAGTAAGTGGCACGCGTGGTCTCCAACCGGAACTCTACGATAGTATTCTGCACTTTAAAATAGACCATCCTAAACTGATAGTCTTTCTTGTCTTTCAAATTAGTATAGGCACCTATATATCCCATGCCACCACTCTGGGGTAGACCTAAGCCCTGCGTATAGTCAGTGAGGGATTGATAGGGCTCGCGATTGTAACGTTCAAAAACGAAATCATAGATGGGTGCTGTATAGTTTTTACGCACCACTATGCGCAAGAAGGGCAGCGTGGTGTCACCCTGTGAAGCTATGGTTTTGGCACTATAAAAGTACAGGAACTGAGAGGTGTTGGCATCAATTTTCTGCGTGCTCAGGTACTTCCACTTGCTCGGGAAGGTATACTGAACTTTGGTGCCAGGGATGGCCACCTGAGCCTCTGCCGCGCTACTTGCTGCCAGCATCAGCGCCACGGTCACGATGAAGAAACGGAATCTATTCATGATTGTTTTCATATTATACGGGTTCTTATTATTCCTTAATACCTCAAATGCAGCATGCATGGATGGGTCTTCATTAAGTTGCTTGCAATTGAATCCTTAAACTCTCAATATATTCTATTTTAACTATTTAATAATCTTCATTCTTAATCAGTAGCGTTCCCAATAATCAAGTGGCTGCCTTTAACAACCTCCAAATCAACACTTCGCTCGACTGTATAACCGTTTGTTTCTCTGCAAGTGACAAAGAAAACATACTATAATTATGCGTGCAAAGGTACAAATAAAAAACGATTCAGTATACAATTTGGGTAGTTTTTTCTTTTTCTAGACCATTCCTGCAAAGCAAGTCTAGTCAGAAAGAACAATTCCAGACAGCTATTAGACCACCAATGGGCAACCTCACGTGATTTATTATCAATCGACAATTCACTACTTGTCCAAAACCCGCTGGTAAAATTGGAGGAGCCGCTCGGTGAGCAGCGTGTTGTCATATTCGTGAAGAACGAGGTTAATGGCATTACGACTCACCTCGTTGCAGAATTCGGCATTCTCCACACAACGCTGCAACTGCTCGACAAACTGATCGGGGGTATCGGCAATCAGCAAATCCTTGCCGTCGGTGTAGTTAATGCCTTCGGCTCCAATACTGGTGGTGACCACTACCTTGCCCGCCGACAGGGCTTCAATGATTTTAACCCTAATGCCGCTGCCACTGAGCAAAGGCACCACATTGATTTGCTTGGAGGCCATGAACGCCATCGCATCTGGCACCTCTCCTACCACACGCACTCCCTCAACATGCAGGTTCATCATCTCCTCCGGCATCTTACGACCCGCCAAATACAGAGTCAACTGAGGCAACCTTTGGTGCACCTTCGGCCACACCTTGTCCAAGAACCATTGCACCCCTTCCTGATTGGGCATCCAATCCATGGAGCCAAGGTGATAGAGCGTATTGGGCTCCACCGGAACAGAAGCCACATCAGCAGGTTGCACGCCAAAGGGAATGGCCTCCATGGGCTTGCGGCAGCCCAGTTCACGCAGAACCGCAGCATCCTTGTTTGTGATGGGTATAACGCCGTCATATTCGTTAACATGCTCACACTCATAGGCCCTGAGGGTCAGCGAGAGGTGTTTCAGATAGGAACGCTTCAATGGATTGCGTTCGCTCTGTGCCACGCGTTTCCATATAAGGTGCTCGACATTATGGGCACGAAGAAACACCGGCGCATGGCTGTATTTGCGTATCAGGGGGAGGTAGGGTGTGAGAAAGACACTCTCAACATGCACCACATCGAATTCCTCTTCCTGCAGGATATCTCTGAGCTTGGCTGAGAAGTCCTTACTGATGAAACGCTTCACATGGTACGATTCGCCACAAAGCCACGACACCCCAGCATCGAGGAGGTGAATGCCCAGGTCGACATGCACCGCCTCGAAATGGGTGGCCTTAATATAGTCCTCGGTCATGCGACTGCCGAGGACCGGATGCTTGTCGCTACAAACCGACAAGACACGTACCTCACAACCCGCAGCAAGCAACCCCTGAGTGATGCCGTTCATCGCCAAGGTTCCTCCATCAACAGACGGATAGGGAGGCTTGTTGCAGAGTTGCAGTACTTTCATTTTAGCATTCTGTTTTGCTGTGTTGATATTTATCTGATGCCAGAGGTTGAGAGGATTCTATAGAAATACTGACAACCTCTTGTGACACCATTTATATAGCAGCTGTGGCTACTACTCCGTGGGAAGGGCTTTGAATCCTTTACCCATAATCTCAGAACTGTCGATGACATTCACGAAAGCGCTGGGATCGAGACGACGGAGATTCGAGCGGAGCTTGATAAAGTCGGTACGCTCCATGGTGACATAGATAATCTTGCGCTCGGTGCCGTTGTAGAGGCCCTCGCCGGTGATGCAGGTGCCACCACGATGGAGATCGTTGAGGATATAGTTACGAACGATTTCAGCTTGGTCGGTAACAATGAGTGCAGTCTTGTAGGTCTTAGTGCCGTCAACAACCACATCAATAATCTTGCTCTCGATGAAGATCAAAATAATAGAGTAGATAGGCAGACGGATGTCGCCGAAAGCCACCAGAGTGGTGAGGGTGATGCAGCTGTCGACAATAAGCACCAAGGTGCCAAGTGAAATCTTGGTGTACTTGTGAATTATCATTGAAATGATGTCGCTACCGCCAGAGGTGGCACCAGCACGGAAAATCAAGCCAATGGCAAGACCGTAAACCAAACCGGCAACAACGGTATTGAGGAAATAGTCGGGAACAAACCAACCGCCACCATTGACAATCTGAACCATGCCGTCGACAATTTCGGCGGAGCCATCGGTGAGAATCTTGCCCTCATGGATGACAGGATTGTAGCCCCACACAGTCTCAAAAAGCCATGTGAAAGCAAAGATAAGAATTGTGGAAATCACCGTCTTGACTCCGAAACGGGGTCCCAAAATAATCGTACCAATAATCAACAGAGGTATATCCATGCAGATGGCATAGTAGGAAATCTTCCAAGGCCAAAGGGTATTGAACACGTTGGACAAACCATAAGTGCCACCAGGAGCAAGGAGATAGGGATTGACGAACATCACATCACCAGCGGCGAAGAGTGCGCTACCCAAAATAAGCATCAGATAAGCAAAAACCTCTTGTTTGAAATTACTTTTTTCCATTCGTAAGATTTGATTATATATTTATATTTTGTTGTTTACAAACTCCTTGCATGCAAAAAACATGTCATAATGAGTTTGCAAAGTTACAAAAGATATTCGGTATAAACACATTTTAGAAAAGAATATTTCCCCTCAAGCCGAAAACCGCCAAATCTGCCTGAAAGACCCCGCCACCAGCCAATCAACTTGTTTACAAGATAACGAATATTAGATTATCAGTAGATCCATCTTCCACTCAATTTTTCTTTGCGCCGTTCAGGCCGCAATCTTCCTAAGAACGCCTTCTTCGAAAGATTAAATGGCGAAAAGTTTGCGCGAAGATAACGAGGAGTTACCAAAAAAGAGACGGAGTATCCCTTGATGACCCGATAATCGGGGGACCAGTATTCATTGGTTCACACTTCTGTCACACTTTTTCGACAGAAGCCAATGCAACTAACTAAAACTTAATGTTTGAGCGATAGACGGGGTTCGAACCCGCGACCTGCGGCTTGGGAAGCCGCCGCTCTGCCAACTGAGCTACTATCGCCTATTGCTGCCTGCCATCCTTATCGGGTCAAACAGCACTAATAACACACTTTTTTTATTTTTATTGTACAAAAAGAAATATTTTTTTTTATTTGTGTTGCTCTCCACCCTCTTTGTGATGGGGTACGCCTATTCATGCGTTAGTTAAAGTTATCACGAACTCACACATGAATTGCTTGTAATGTTATTGAAGGGTGATTGTCATTTTGTAATAAACGGGGGTGCCGTGTGGGGCAAGGGTTGTGGGTTTGTAGCCGCCCACCCAGCCCCATTGGTCGTTGTTACCTGTGGAAGCGGCCGAAACCAGAAGTTCGTTGTCGCTTATCCAGCAGAGGTTGAAGTCGTAGCACTCTTCATTCCAGCGGTAGTCGAGATAGTGACAGATGGAAACCATGTGGTGGCTCTGTTCATCGTAGCGGTAGAACCATAGCGAGCCGTGGAAGTCGCAGTCGTGCCCCTCCTGTCCGACGAATATAAGGTTTGTCCCATAGGTGCTTGTTTCGGATTGCATAAAGGTGGTGTCGATGATGCCGTCCTCGGTCATCATAAACGAAACTGTTGTCAGAGGTACCCACATCATAAACCCATATTGCTTTGTTTCGGGATAATAAAAGATGGAATTTGCTTTGATTTCAGATTCTCCACGTATTTCCTCATCGTCAGAAACATAGCCCCTCATCAAGTAGAAATGTCTCGCATTGGGGCGGGAGAGGCTGTCCAACTTGTCATAAAGGGCAGAGTTGGTTTCGATGGCAACGGGGTGCAAGGTATACTTGTCGGTGAGCAAACGTTCATACTCCTTCTTGGTGATTTCCTCAGGGACAATGACAATGCGATTGTCGGCCGAGAAGGTTGAATAGCCGTTGATTGAATCCACGTGGTATGCCTCATCCTCAGGTGCAAAGTACTCTTTGATGTCGGCGAAGTCAGTACTTGTGAGGCTCTGCGTGCCACACTTGCAGGCGGTTATCAGTCCAATGGCACAGACAATGGTGCAAAGTAGAGTTATTTTCTTCATAAGGTGAGTATTCTTTATCCACAACGCTTATCGCCGTGTTTTATTGTGTTATATGACAGCACATAAGTTGGAAGTGGGTTCGCCCATGCTCTCCGTTCAGTCGTAATAGCTGAATGTACGGATGATATTGAGTTTTTGGGTCTTACCGGACTCTTGGACTGTGACAGTTGCCTGGGTCCAGTTGCCGTGGTCGTCGTAACGGGTGTAATCATAGTGACGATGCTGGCCGACCTCATGTTGGCCAGTTTCTCCTTCCAAGTGCTCCCAATTGGTGTGCCACACCTTAACGGTGTCGCCGTTGGCATCGTAGCGATAATGGGTGTCCTCGAAATGCTCGTCGCCAATGCGAATCCTTTCCAAACGGCCATGCCGGTCGTAATCGTAGGTTACGGCTTTAGTGGGTTGACCAGAAAGAGTCTTTTTCAGCAAGCGGCCTTGGTGGTCGTATTCATACATTGTAGTATCTCCCCATGCTGAGGTGCAATAGAGGACACGGCAATGGGCATCGCAGGAAAGGAGATGGTCAGTCACGCTGTTACCCTCGGTGGGGTCGGCACTGAGAAAGTACTCCTCATATCCGAGTAGGCACCCTTCGGGGGTGTAATGAAAGACGATGCTGTCCTTGCCTCCTTCGCCATAGTCACCGACATAGTATGTCAGCTGGCCGTCAGCGGAATAATGATAGAGGTAGTTTTGCTGGTAGAGGCCATCCGACGTGGACATAGCGGTGCGCATCCCCGCCTCGTTGTAGTCCTCGGCAGTGGTGGAGAAAGAGAGCTGCCCATCTTGACGGCTGTACTCGGACGACTGCACCATGCGCACCCGCCCGCGGTATCCCATCTCCGCGGCGCTGACGCGCCGCGTCACCTCACTCTGCCCCCACCCTATCATGGGTAGTAACAATAACAGCACACCCTCGAGTACAACTTTTATTCTATACATAACAGGATGTTTCTATTACAATATCTAACATAGTTAATACAATCCTTCTGATTCTTCCAATGAAGGTCATTAAGAATGAGGGGGCCCAAATCCCTAATGACCTTATTTGGGATAAACAGGAATACACTACTGAATGATTAGTTTCTTGATAGTCGTTCCCAGGGCGGTGGCAATGCTGACGTAATAGACTCCTGTAGACAACAAGGAACGAGAAACGACGAATGAGGAACTGACCGCCGTTGGCGGAATGACCATGCGCCCACTGAGGTCAAACACCGACAACGTGGCGGGACAGCCGACACTGACGGTGACATCCCCATGAGCCGGATTGGGATAAATAACAAATTTCAACTTTGAATTATCTATTTCTCCTATTCCCTCGGTAGTGTCGGGTACCCATTCGAAGAGGGCGACGATGGTGGTGTCGGAGGTGACAACGATGTCGCGCGGGTTGCCCATTCCTCCATCGTTCCAGCCGAGGAACTGCCAATGTCCGCCCATCGTGGTCGTGTCCACCATTGTGTATCCTATCTCCACCAAGCTGCTGTCGGCATAGACACCGCTACCATAAGTCTCGGCAGCACCTAAGACATTTGTGGTAACCGTGACAGTACGCCAAAGGGTGTCGGCAACCCATTGGAAAAGCGCGGAGAGGGTGGTGTCGGAGGTAACGACGACGCTGCGGGGATTGGCGGTCGCACCGTCGTTCCATCCAAGGAACTGCCAATACCCTCCTACGGGCAGGGTGTCGAGGAGATGGTAGCCAATTATGGCGGTGTCGCCGTGATTGTAGCTACCGCTGCCATAGGTTTCGCAAACTCCTTCAACATTGGATGTGACGTTGACGGTGTGCTGAATGAGGCGGTTGATGTGGATGTCGTCGACAATGATAGAGGCAACGGTGACTTGACCTTTATGGCGGAAAGCCACCCTAACGCGGTCGGCATCGATGCCACGTGTGTCGAAAGTGTAGCGGGCGTAGGTTTCTGTGGGATAGATTCTCAGCAGAGGGACGAACGACGATTCATCATCGGGGTCGGTCATCACTCCTGCCAGTAGCGTGTCGCTGTAGATAGCGGTATTCCGTGTCCAGAAAGAGACCTGCAGCGAGTCGGCCGGTGCGGCGACAACGGGTGTGGCGAACAACTGGCCGTAGCCGAAGGTCGCCACCGTGAGACGCATCGCATGGCTGCCACTGTGGCAAAATTCACTCCAACCATTCCAGTTGACGAAATTGTCGTATCCCGATCCTAGGTAATACCAGCATTGGGGCACGGAGGTATAAGAGTCGAAGTCTTCGAAGAAGGGTACTGTTATCATACCACAGAGGGTAGTGAAGGAAAGGTGAGCATAGACACCCGTGTCGCTGCCCACAATGCCGGCCACATGGACGGTATAGGAGGTGGTACCAGACAGGCCACAGAGGGTGAAGGTGGTGTCGGTGACGACGGTGTCCAGCACTCCGTCAACTACGACATGGTAGGCAGAAGCATCCCTGACGGAATTCCATGACAGCGAAGCGCATTCCCCGGTGATACTGTCGGTATGCAGGTTGGAGGGGGCACGGATGAGGGAGTCGTGAACAATGCTCAATTCATAGATGTCCAGGATGTTTGCCGAGGAGATGCTGCCTGTCTTCGCACAGCAAATCGTCAGATGTCTGACATTGTCGGGCACGCTGCTGAGAATGACAGTATCGTATGTGGGGTATATGTTAGTGGACAGGTCGGCCAGCATGACGAAGTTGCTGCCGTTCATATAACCCACCCGTATGTATCCGCCACTGAAATCGGCCTCTGTCCTGTACCGCAGCGTCATCATGTAGTGTGACAGCGTGTCGTCCGCCGCCGGGAGGGTCACAGCGCTATAGTTACCATAGCCGACAATATTGGCGGGTCGCGTAATCAGCTGCAGGAATCCACCGGAAACCACCTGCGGAGCATATTCCGCGAAGCCAGCCCACTGGTAGCTCCAGCAGGTGGGCAGGCTGCCGACTGCCACGCTGCTGAAGTTGATGTTGTAGGGCAGGTGCAGGAGGATGCAGGGTGTGGAGAACTGGGTGGTGGCGATAAGTCCCGTATCAGTGTCAGCAAGGGCGGCCACACGGACGGTATAGGTGGTGCCAGGAATAAGCCCTGACAAGCTCAGCGTGAAGAGTGATGGGTTAAGGGTTGTATCCACCACACCAACAACTTCCACATGATAGCCCGTGGCACCTACAACCGCACTCCACGATAGCTGGGCGTGGGTGTCGTCCACGCTGTCGACCGTGACAACGGGTGCCGGAAGGGTATGGTCGACAAAAACCTCGATGTTGTCGACAACCACAGCATACCACGAATTGACTTGCGTCCACCGCAGCGCAATACGGGCATCGGGAACGGTGGCATTGGCAAAGCTGACGGTGTCGCGTAGGTAGTCGCCATAATGTCCCACCATATTTTGAACTGCGATAAATGCAGAGTCGACGAGGTAGCCCACCTGAAGGTTGCCGATGCTGGCAGTTTCGAAGCGGTAGTCGAAAGCAATGGAGAGGTTTTGCAGGCTATCGGCCATGCGGGGCAATGTGGCCATAGCCACTGTATCGTATCCTGGGTTGCTGCCTGCTATCATGAAGAGGGCTTTGTTGGGGATGTCACCAATCCAGCGGTATCCGTTGGTGGTGACGACATGGGGCGCATAGGCGGCGGTGCTGCCGTTCCAGATGATGTCCCAACAATGGGGCATAGCGCCGAGGGTATCCCAAACGGAAGCCGTGACCCCTTCAAAATCTACCACAAACGGGACGTTTCTGGGGCTGCAGTCAACCACTTCGACAATTATCGTCGCCGTGTCAGAGGCATAGAGGTTGCCGACGATGAGCGTGACGGTGTCGATGCCCCCTGTTGAATAAACCACCGGCCACTGGCTTCCACTTATGCCCGACTGACCTGTCAGGGAAGAATGCCAGAAATAGTAGAGTCCCGTTTGGATGCAGTTGTTGAGGGAAGCATGGAAACAGGTGGTGTCGCCCATCGTCACCTCGTCGTGTGTCAGTGTGACCTGCGGTACAGTGTCGTAGTCGATAGAAAGGCTGTCTAACTCGATACCATAGCTGGAGTAGGAAATGCCCGTGTGGACAAAAGCTATGCGCAGTTGCTGACCCGCATAGCGATTCAATGGTAGGCTGAGTTGCCTCCACTCTGGGTCAAAAGCATCGTGGAAAAGGGTGTCGGTAAAAGCATCCGCTGTCTGACATCCAGTGGTGGAGGCCAGGATGGTGAGGTAGGTGGTGCCTGAACTCGATGTGGCACCATATACTTTTACCTTGAGATTGAGGCCGTCGGCTACAGCGGGAATGGCTATCGCTGGCGTAACGAGCCAGGCATTGGCGTCGTAATAATAGGTGCCGGCGGTCATCACGGTGTGGGAGGTTGGGTCGACACCTGTTAGTCGCCAGTCGCCCCGGTCAGAATCTTCGTAAAAGTTCCACCGTCGCCAACAGCCAAGGGTGCTGTCGCTATTGAAAGGCTCACGAAAGGGAATCACAGAGGCCAGACAGTGGTGTACCCTCACGACGGCAAATGCCGTGTCGGAACCATAGGTGTTGGTGGCTACGACGGTGATGGTATCGTTGCCGCTGACAGGGTAGTCGAAGTTCAAGAGTGTGGTGTTGAGGGTGACAGTACTGTCTAACAAGGTGCTGTGCCATGTATAGGTAAGTCCGTTGGGATTGCCTTCGCCGAGCATGACTTCCACCTGTAGGCTTCCGTCTTCGGTGTAGTGGTCGGCGGGGACCACTATGTGGTCTATCCTCGGCTTGTTGGAAGAGCGCACCTCGGCACCGGAGATGTACATGATGTGGGAGGAGTTGTTGTTGACCGGCAGATGGTGGAAGGCTATGTGGACCATCTCTCCGGCATAGGCGGAGAGGTCGACGCTGAGGTAGTCGTAATCGGGAAAGGCTGCATGCACCGCACTGTCGGTATAAAGAACCGTATAGGAAGTTATGTCAGTATAGTTAATGTAGTCGCTGACGAGTACCTGATAATGGTGAGGGTCGGTATTGTGGTTGCGCGACACCTTCCATAAGAAGCGCACGTGTAAGTTAGTGTCGGCCGGGATGGTTATCGCTGGTGAAATCAACCAGCTGTCGCTTAGGTTGGCATCGGGACTGTTCTGGACATAGTTGATACCACTCATTGTTCCGTACCCCCACTGGCTCCCGCTGGGTATATGCCAACAGAGGCGGTCGTCGTCGAATTCTTCCGTCCACGGTAACGATGTGATGGGCGAGCAGTCCACCACACGCACAATCTTTGTCACGGTATCAGTCCCATATCTGTTGTCTACGATGACGGTAAGGGTATCATATCCGCCGCTGGCATAGACGATGGTCACCTCATTGCCGCTGGAATTGGTGGTCATCGTTCCGTCCCGAGAGGCAAGAGAGGAATGCCACTGATAGGAGGCCCAGAGAGGAAAACCTCGCAGCAACGTAGTAGAGAAAGTCGCGGAATCGCCTGTGAAGACGACGTCGCTGCCTTCTATTTTGCCAAGTACCGGCATAGTGTCGTAATCCACCTTGACAGCGTTGACTAACGGCTGGGGACCCAACATTCGGAAGATGCCCATGCGGACGGTTTGTCCGGCATAGGAAGAGAGGTCGGCCAGGTACCAGCGCATGCGCTGCCGGTCGCCATGAATGTAAAGTAGTGTGTCGGTGAAGGCGGCGAGGGCGGTGTCGCCTGTGGGCGACAGGCGCACCAGCAGTTCATCAGCAGCGCATTGCACCCAGAACTTCAGGTTTTCCACGTCGGTCGAGGAAATGTCAAAGGTGGGGGTAAGCATGTATTTATTCATGGTGCTGCCCGTCATCGGATGGGGGTAAACTGTCATGACATCACGTTCGTCCAACAGCGAGAGTTGGCTCCTGCGGCTCCAGCCATTGATAACCCAGCAATCGTTCTGGAAGTTTGAGCCACTACCCGTGAAGTTCTCTTCCCATGGAATCGTCATGCTGCAATCCACCACGCGAATCACTGCCATCGCGGTGTCGGTGCCGTAGTCGTTGCTGACAACGACCGTCACAGTGTCCACCCCTTCTTCAGAGTAGGTCACCGTCCAATGGCTACTGTCGTTCGACCATTCGTTTGTCAGCGTCGAGTGCCATTCCCACCGGACGCCGTTCGTCACGCCACTCACGATGCTGCACGACAACACCGCTGTGTCATCAACAAAGACCATCTCGGGAGCCTCAAGGTTGATGACGGGCACTTGTTCCATAAATAGTTCCACATCATCGACATAGGCATACTGTCCACCTGTGCCTGTACGTACGAAGGCCACCCTCACCTGCTGGCCGGCAAAAATGTCAAGGAACTGTTGTTGCTGGCTATAGTTGGCGTAGGTGGTGTCGAACGTCATCAGGGTAACCCATGCGTTACTGTCCACCGTCCCGTCGGAGTTGCAGGTGGCTGCGCGTACCTCCACATGGGGAGAAACCCCATTCAGGGCCTGCGCCCGGTATTTCCAACGCAAAATGCTACCCTCCTCGGCAGGCAGGTTGATGATGGGAGAGAGGAGCAATTCGTCATAGCTCTGAGAGGAGGTGGTGCCGCACCTCATGGCTCCGCTCGAAAGCTTCCATTGGCATGTCGTAGTGGTGTATTGCGAGGCATCCCAGCAGGCGGAAAGGGTGCTGTTTTGGAATGTACAAGTCCAGGGAAGATACCGAACTTGGCCACACCCAGTGGTGAACGTAAATGGTCGTGTGCGGTAACTCGTGCGGCCGCCGTCGCAAACACTTTGCACGGTACCGGTATAGGTCGTCGCAGGGTTGAAGAGACTGTCAACAGTGAGATAACTCAGTGTCCGTGGCCACAGGGTGTCGAGGCCAACGGCGGGTATTGTCAGGTGCAGATCGGCCGCTCCGCCGTAGCTGTTGGCGAAGGTGATGCTCGCAGGATTATTGCCGGTGGTGGTCACCGAAGGTGGATAGGGACAATAGTTGCTGTCGGGAGCCAACTCATACCATCGGCCTTCCGCTACCCAAACACCGTCGGGATTGCGCTGGGTGCAGTTGCCGTCGAATCGTACAGCCTCGTGGTTGACCATGTCAATGAAAATGACATCCTTGTTGTTGTAGTCGCTGCCCGCTCCTGTGGTAGTGGCCAAACCCACCTGAGCCCCGCCACCGATAGAGCCATAGCCGGCGGAAAAGTTATTGGTTTCGCCGTAAACGATACGCAGGCCGCCTGTCTCGAACAGCTGTACTTGGAAGCTCACGTTGCCTGACGAATTCCAGTAACGACCACTCATGCGGGTCTCTATCACCCTCACATGGTTGCCGCTGTTGCCCAGCAGGGCCGTACTCGTATAGCAGTCGGAATAGAAACGCCCCTGCATGCCGAACGGCTCTACCTTGGGGCCATTGGCCATGTCGGTGCTCAATGGGTTGACGATGTTGCCGTTGGAGGGAATCTGTGTGTTTCCGAGGCGTATGGTGCCATTGACGTTGGTGGAGAACTTGGTGTGTGTCGAAGCGCCGAACTGGAACGGGAAACCGATTGCAATCAGTCCTGACCGTCCCGAAATGATATCGTTCCCGATGAGAATCGTCGAATCATGTCCACTGAGGTCCATCCACAAAGTGGAGTCCTCGCCTGTGGCGAAGTTCCAGGTGTCGATAATCTTCTGCCCGTTGACAATACATCCTGTCAATACCATCAAACCTAGCAATAATACCCTTTTCATCCTTTTTTGTTTTGATTGTTATGCAATGTGGCCAATCTATTCACCTTTGGGGTCATCCAAACAGACGAACCATTGTTTTAACTACAGGGTTGAAACTTATTTCTTTTTTCCTTTAAAATGGCGTGTGGAGGAATGGCCTTGCGAAACATCGTGGTAGTTAAAGAAAAGGCTGTCACCTTTGATACAACCATTCCACTCGCTGTGAGGATTGTTTGTAGTGGAGGTAAAAGTGCCATCTGAGGAACAGCTAACCAAAAACGACTGGCCAATATAGTCCATTACCAAACCCTCGTTCCCCTGCTTGGAGACCGACAGGGACTCGTTGGGGTATATCGTGTCGAACTGATAGTCAGACCCCGTGGAGGAATGGAAATCGCAATATCCCTCATACGTGCCAAGCCATGTGTCGCGATAATCATTGTCTTTGTCTCCACAGCCAACAAAGATAGCCAAGCAAGAGAGTAGCACCGGAATCAAAAAAATACTTGTTTTCATTTCTTTTATTATTGTTGGTAAGCTCTAAAAATTATTTATTTTAGTTTTCTGGTTAGGGCGAAGAGCCTACATTAGCCGCTTTGCCAGAATTTGATATTATTTGCTAAGATATTTCGAGGTGCAAACAAGATTGCAATCCTCCAAAAAGATACTGTGAATTATGATTTATATTGTTGAATGTTGATATTTATTTTTTTATTTATAATAACGATTCTTTAACAATCTGTAGTATGCATAGTCATAATAAAAACTAATCTGTTGTCATTAATAATAGTTGCACTAATGGTTGAAATGTTACAAAAACAACTCTTATTTAACATTCTTTAACTCATTAGCCCTACTGCAAAATTGAGGTAGTATTTTGTAATGGCGATTAGATCCTCTGTGATCAAACAAAAAAGGGTGCCCGATTGGACACCCTTGTATGTTAAATGATTATTGAAAAGCAATTATCTGCGACGGCCTCCGCCTTCACCATCGCTACGACGGCGAATACCACGGTCACCATCACGACGAGGACCACGATCGCCATCACGACGGGGACCACGGGCGCTATCGCGACGAGGGCCGCGGGCGGGTTTCTCCTCCTCATAGCCTTCGGGTTTGGGCAGAAGAGCCTTACGGCTGAGCTTAATCTTGCCAGTCTTTTCGTCGATATTGATAACCTTCACTTGGAATTGGTCACCCTCTTCAATCAAACCTTCGAGCGTCTCGGTACGACCCCAGTCGTACTCGCTGATGTGCATCAAGCCCTCTTTGCCGGGCAGGATCTCGAGGAAGGCACCAAACTCGACAATGCTGACCACCTTGGCATCATACACCTGTCCCACCTCAGGAACGGTGCAAATTTCCTTAATCCACTTGATGGCGGCACAGATATCGTCCTTATTTTGCGAAGCGACATCGACAATACCGAACTCGCCAACTTCTTCGATGTTGATGATGGTATTCGTTTCAGCTTGAATCTTTTGGATAACCTCGCCACCCTTACCGATAACAGCTCCGATAAAGTCCTTAGGAATCTGAATCTGCTCGATGCGGGGCACAAAGTCTTTGTAATCCTCACGGGGCTCAGCAATGGTGCTTTGGATGTGGTCGAGGATGTGGAGACGACCCTGACGAGCCTGCTCAAGTGCCTTGGCAAGGACATCGTAACTAAGACCATCAACCTTGATATCCATCTGACAGGCGGTAATACCATCGCGGGTACCACAAACCTTGAAATCCATATCGCCTAAGTGGTCCTCGTCGCCAAGAATATCGCTCAAAACAGCCCACTTGTCGCCCTTACTGATAAGGCCCATAGCTATACCGGCAACCGGTTTGCGAATCTTAACGCCAGCATCCATCAAGGCTAGACAACCAGCACAGACAGTAGCCATAGAGCTGGAGCCGTTGGACTCGAGAATGTCGGATACCACACGAATGGTGTAGGGACACTCAGACTCGGGAGGAAGGACCTCCTTAAGGGCACGCCATGCCAGGTGACCATGGCCAACCTCACGACGGCTGAGGCCGCGGTTGCCCTTAACCTCGCCTGTGGCGAAGCCGGGGAAGTTGTAATGGAGGAGGAAGCGTCGAGTGCCTTCGACTACGGCACCATCGATGATTTGCTCGTCAAGTTTGGTACCCAAGGTGACGGTGCTCAAGGACTGCGTTTCACCACGGGTAAAAATAGCGCTACCATGGGCAGAAGGAAGATAGCTGACCTCGCTCCAGAGGGGACGGATTTCGTCGAGCTGACGGCCGTCGAGACGGGTGCGCTCGGCCAACACCATATCGCGCATGGCTTCGCGTTCGGTGTCGTGATAGTAGCGGTCAATCATGAACTGAACTTCATCAGTAAGGGTTTCCTCGGTATAATTGGCATCAATAAATTCTTGTTTAATGGCCTCAAAGCCTTCCTCACGCTGCTGCTTATTAGCAATGCCCTGCTTGGAAAAGTCGTAGCATTTCTGATAGACAGCATCGTGGAGCCGCTGACGGAGTTCTTCATCGTTGACCTCGTGGCAATACTCACGCTTTTGGGTCTTGCCAGCCTCAACAGTAAGTTCGGCGATGGCACGGCATTGAATCTTGATAGCCTCATGTGCGGCCTTGAGGGCACCCAGCATGACCTCCTCGCTGACCTCCTTCATCTCACCTTCCACCATCATAATGTTATCCTCGGTGGCGGCTACGATAAGGTCGAGGTCGGCACGGTCAATATCCTGGGTGGGGGTATTGATGATATACTGACCATTGAGATAAGAGACACGGACCTCAGAAACGGGACCGTTGAAAGGAATATCTGAGACTGCCAGAGCGGAAGCGGCTGCGAGAGCGGCAAGTTGGTCGGGCATGGTCTCCTTATCGCCAGAGATAAGGGTGATTTGAACCTGCACCTCGGCATGGAAATTGTCGGGGAAAAGAGGACGGAGAGCACGGTCGACCAAACGAGCGATGAGGATTTCATGCTCAGAGGGACGGGCCTCACGCTTGAAAAAACCACCAGGGAAACGGCCCATGGCTGCATATTTCTCCTGATAGTCAACGGTAAGGGGCATGAAATCGACATTTTCGCCGACCTCACGCTTGGAGCAGACGGTGGCAAGGAGCATCGTGTCGTTCATACGGACCACAGCAGCACCATCGGCCTGCTTGGCAAGTTTGCCAGTTTCAATTTCAATCATACGGCCGTCGCCGAGATCGAATTTCTTGTTGATAATGTTCATTTTGTACCTTTATTATTTCTTTTGTTCCGCTACGCGACACACCGTGTGCCGCGCACCATGTCTTGCACAGCCCATAGGGCTTTGTTGTGCCAGACTATGTTAAAATCAAAATCGTTATACTTTTTCAAAAAAGCCTCCCTAGAGAACCCAGGGAGGCCAACCATAACCAAATAAATATGAAAAACTATTACTTTCTTAAGTTCAATTTCTTGATGATGGCACGATAGCGCTCAATGTCAACATCCTTGAGGTAATCCAGCAGGCGGCGACGTTTACCAACCATTGCTACCAAAGCGCGCTCACTCACTTGGTCCTTTTTGTACTTCTTCATCAGCTCGGTGAGGTGCTGAATTCTATAGGTGAAGAGGGCAATCTGAGCCTCGATAGAACCAGTATCCTGAGCGTTCTTGCCATACTCAGCGAAAATTTCTTCTTTCTTTTCCTTAGTCAGATACATGTTATTCTTTATGTTGTTTTAGCGTTCTTTTATCTCTTGAAATCGGATGCAAAAGTACAACTTTTTTTCCAATTGGCAAGTCTTTTTTGAAAAAAAAGAGGATTTTAACTTTCATTAGGAAAGTTGGCCAAGTATCGGAAAAACTAATAATCTTTTTTTCAACTAAATAAAAAAAAAATAGTATTTTTGCATTTTGGAACCAAAAAGGGCAACTTTTGGTTTCTTTGAGGGCATTATGCTGTAAATTATCTTTTTTGAGACTTAATTTTGCGCCTTTCTGCCCACAAAAAAGAACTTATATGGACAAAAAACATATATATGGATACTTTAAAATATAACCTGCGCGGTGTTTCGGCCTCAAAGGAGGACGTGCACAACGCCATCAAGAACATTGATAAAGGACTTTTCCCTAAAGCCTTCTGCAAGATAATACCCGACTACTTGGGTGGCGATAAAGACTACTGCAACATCATGCACGCAGATGGTGCCGGCACAAAATCGTCGCTGGCCTACCTTTATTGGAAAGAGACAGGAGACTTGAGCGTTTGGAAGGGAATAGCCATCGACGCCGTAGTGATGAACTTGGACGACCTGCTGTGCGTAGGAGCTGTGGACAACATCTTGCTCTCCTCAACCATTGGGCGCAACAAGAACCTGGTGCCAGGAGAAGTGATTAGCGCTGTGATCAACGGTACAGAGGAGTTCCTTCAGCAGATGCGCGACTTGGGCATTGGCATCTACCTCACAGGTGGTGAGACAGCCGACGTGGGAGACCTTGTGCGAACCATTATCGTTGATTCAACCGTAACGGCAAGGATGAAACGCGCCGACGTTGTGGACAACGCCCACATACATGCAGGAAACGTGATAGTGGGATTGGCATCCTTCGGACAGGCAACCTACGAAACAGAATATAACGGAGGAATGGGCAGCAACGGCTTGACATCGGCACGTCACGACGTGTTTTCAAAATACTACGCCGAAAACTACCCTATGAGCTATGACCACAATCTGCCCAAAGAGGTAGTATACTGTGGGAGCCGCCGTCTAACTGACCCCACAGAGGTGGCTGGAGTGGACTCGGGCAAAATGGTTCTCTCCCCTACCCGCACCTATGCCCCCATCATCCGCAGAATACTGGACGAATACCGCGGAAACATTTGCGGCATGATCCATTGTAGTGGTGGGGCCCAGACCAAGGTACTCCACTTTATTGACAACCTTCATGTGGTGAAAGACAACCTTTTCCCCGTTCCACCACTATTCAAAATGATACACGATGAGAGTGGTACGGAATGGAAGGAAATGTACAAGGTGTTTAACATGGGCCACCGCATGGAGATTTACACCGACGAAGAAACCGCCAACGGCATCATAGAAATCGCCAAGAGCTTCAACGTGGATGCGCAAATAATCGGACATGTGGAAGCACACCAAGGACCACAAGTGACCGTAAGCACCGAAAACGGGACATATATATACAACAACTAATCCAAAGAGGGTGGAAAAAGTATCACCACTCTCCATCAAATATTAAAGAATATGGCATCAATTTTTTCTAAAATTGTAGCGGGTGAAATACCCTGCTACAAAGTAGCTGAGACTGAAAGCTGTTTTGCTTTCTTAGATATCAACCCCGTACAGAAAGGGCATGTACTTTGTATTCCTAAAAAAGAGGTGGACTATCTGTTTGACTTGGACGAACAGCTCTATGGAGAGCTGACCCAGTTCGCACGTCGAGTTGCCCAGAGCATCAAGAAGGTTTGTCCCTGCCAGAAAGTGGGCGTTGCTGTGTTGGGGCTGGAGGTACCCCATGCCCATATACACCTCATCCCCCTACAGAATGAGGGCGACATGAACTTCCACAACCATGTAAAACTAACTGAAGAAGAATTCAAACAACTTGCAGCAGAATTGGCAGCCAACTTCGAATAAGAAAAGGTAAGAGAATTATTGGAGGTGAAAGAAAAGAGAACTGCGCACTTTAAAGTGTCCAGCCTAAATAATAGAATAGAAGCGTCCATCCAAGAAAACGCAGGAATTTACCAACCAACATCAGGAGTCCGCACTTGACGGGTGAGATGCGGTAGAAGCCTAAGGCAATGGCAAAGACATCGCCAACAAAGGGAAGCCAAGTGAGTAGTGCCAACCAAATGCCCCAACGATTGATACGTCCTCGCTGACGCTCAAGTTTCTCACGAGAAACGTGGAACCATTTCTCAATCCACTCCCACCGACCCAACCAGCCGATGCCAAAAGAGGTTAGCCCGCCAAGCCAGTTGCCCAATGTACCCAGGAGAAGACAGGCCACCGGATTACAACCCGCATACAACACACCTGCATAAAGTGCATCGGATGAGAAGGGCACCACTGTGGCAGCCAAGAAAGAGCCTAAAAAGAGGCCCCACACTCCATAAGCTTGAAGAAAATCTAACACAATAATGAAAAAAAATAGAGACCTCCCGAAAGAGGTCTCTATTATTGTTTAAGAATATTAGCGCTCAACAGATAAAATTTCAAATTGCATTTTGCCTGCAGGAACGACAACATCCACTTTCTCACCCGCTCTCTTGCCTAAAAAAGCCTGCGCAAAAGGAGAGGTAACAGAAATCTTTGCTTCCTTGAGGTTGGCTTCACTCTCTGGAACAATAGTATAGGACTGCTTCATATTGTTCTTAATATTGCGGATAGTAATTTTCGAGAGGAGTAAAACCTTAGAAACATCAATTTTTGACTCATCGAGGAGTCGAGCGTTGGCAACCAAGTCCTGGAGTTTTGAGATGCGGGCCTCAAGGTGGCCCTGAGCCTCCTTTGCTGCATCGTACTCGGCATTCTCAGAAAGGTCACCTTTATCGCGAGCTTCAGCAATAGCTGCAGCGGCAGCAGGTCTCTCAACAGCAATCAGGTGATGAAGTTCATCTTTGAGGTTTTGGAGACCCTCTTCGCTATAATATTTAATTTCTGCCATAAATAAGTTGATAATAAAAAATGATTTGTAGAGTAGTCAAAAATTAGGAAAGGCTCTGAAAAAGCCTTTCCTAATTTTTTGTATGTACTTGTCGCTTTAGAATCTAAAGGTAGCTCCAATAGTGTGGGAACCCTTCAAATTATATGATGAACGATAAGCATAATCAAGGGACAAACCGGCATTGCTCTCAGCATCTTTCTTATGGAGTGGGATGTTAACCGAGGCACCAGCGCAAAGTCCCTGGTTGGCAGTAGTGCGGTTAGCATCGCTGAAGATATCAGTCTGGTAGACATATCCGCAACGGAGATTGATGATATCAAGAAGACCATATTCGATACCAAAAGCGAGGTTATCCTTTAAGAATGCATTGGAAGTGAAAGCACCAGCGAGAGTGATTCTCTGTTTCCAAAGCTCAATGAGGAAATCATAAGAAACACCGATGTTCAAGCAGGTGGGAAGCTCCATCTCACCCGAACGATACTCAGCAGTCATGTCGTTGGCAGCATCGTTGACAAAGGTGAAAGACATACCCGTACCACCAAAACTGTAGGCAGGACCCCAGTTCTTCAAGCTGATACCAAACTTCAACTCATCATCGGCACCGGTCACATACTGGATACCTGCATCGACGGCAAAAGCATTACCAGAGATGTTATCTGTGGACTCGCTGATGATTTTCAGATTGACACCACCATGGATGGAAAGAGTGAAGGAGTGAGCATAAGCCACGTTGATGTTCATCAGCGTGGGAGAGAAAGTACCATTAATGGCTTCTGGGCTTTCAACAGTGCGGACATCAATATCTCCAAAGCTCATCGTCATCAAACTCAAGCCAAGGACACCATTGTCAAATACACGCAGACCTAAACCAAATGCATTAACACTTGCACCACTATTGAGACCGCTTTTGCCGCCATAAAGCATGGTGTTGGCATAGGAGACCTCCAGCTTGGGCACAAAGCTCAGGCCGGCGATGTTAGAATAGAATGCATCAAGACCGCGTGCGTTAGCCACACTGACGCTACCCCAGCCGGCGCTGCGCGCCCAAGGGTTGATCAACAACTCAGTGGCGCCAGCAGTACCTCTACGGTTGTCGTTACCGGCCCAAACAGACTCGGTAGACAGCAGCATCATAACAGCTACTACAGCAAATATTCTAAATATGTTTTTCATTTCAGACATTTTTTAAGATTAACTAATCACATTAGAATCCGAACGAGTTCAGGTCGACAGGACGCATAGTACCAAACCACTTGACAACACGTTCACCAATACCAGGAACCTTGAAGTGAATCAGGTAAACACCACCGGCAATTGGGAGACCCGTATGGTTGTGGAGATCCCAGTCAAGGGTAGTGGAAGAACCAGAGGTAGGTCCAAGGCGACGAACCATGGTGCCATCAACAGTGTAGATAGAGACGGTTGTACCAGTAGGAACATTAATAAAACGTACCTTAGTCTCTAACTGGCTGGTGGTTTCATAGGTAGAATAACTGTAGTAGGGATTAGGAACAACACCGATTAGACTGAGGATGGAATCCTGATAGCTCTTTCTGGAAGTAGCCTGATTGGCAACACCAGTGAGAGTGGCAACATCATCACCCATCTCGAACTGATACATCGGGTAATTGTCGTTCTGAGCGGTGCAAGCCTCGCCGTTGGCATCAGTGAACAATTTAACCGTAGTGACGTTGGGAGACATATAACGGCCATAGGGAGTATTGACGTCGATGTCGATAGTCACATCACAAGGAATGTCAATAGGATTGGTAAACTGATAGCGGGGATTGACGAAGGGCATGTTGACCCAAGCAACAGATGCGAAGAATAACGAAGCAGAGTCACGCTGTGGAATCAGAGTAGTACTCTCACCATCAAGCACACCGTGGTTCACACGCAGGCGGTCAGCATCGGTAGAGGGAACAAAGTCCAAAAGACGATTGAGAGAGCCAAGCATCTTCACAGCCCAACGACCAGCATCATAAGAAGGAGTCTTATAAGATGCGAGTGTGGAAGAAGAACCATTAACAAGGTCATAGAAGGTCTGGTTGGTAGCATTCATCACATAGATGAAGTGACGACCACCCATCACGTAGTTCTGGGTACCATCCATGAGGTCATCAAGTGTGGTGGGGTTCCAGAGCATATCGGCACCATTGTACTGGATGTAACGCGAATCCTCACCAAAGAGAACGTTGAGACGCTCACCAGTAGCGGTATTGATAGCATAGCCGGGGAACCAACCCATACCTTCGGCGTTAATGTAAGCGGGATTGCTAGGATCATCAGCATTAGGAGCAATGCCGAGGTCGGCGCAAGTACGGCCAAGCTTGTCAACAGAAGCATGCTTACGCATCTGGAAACGACGGGCATTACCCTCAGACTGAGTGTAGTCATCACACATCTCAAGAACCGGGCAACGAGTCCACTTAGAAGTATCTGCGGTAAAGACAACGCGGACACTGGGAAGTTTGGAAATATCGTTAAAGTTCAGAGACTTGTTATAGAAATTATCCATGGTCTTACGGGTAACAGCCCACTTTGTATAATTGCTTGCACCGGAAGTGACGACACCACGGATACTATCGAGAATATTGTCGGGAGCGACATAGTAACGATAGCTGAAAGCAGGATGGAAGGGCAGTGTGGAAACAAGACCATAGGGAGCCCACAAACCACCTATAACAGACTCAAGAGACTGGTATCTGTCAACACCAACACTGGCAGGAAGACCGCCATTGCTGAGTTCACCTTGATAGCTCTTGAAATAGTCTTCGTCGAGGTAAGCTTCGGCAAGATTAATTTCACCAGTAGTAGAAGTGAAAGTAAGGTGAGTACCAGCAGCAAACTGCGTACCAGCACGAATCCAGTTCCAAGTCTGGTAGCTATCATTATCGGGCAGACCAGTAAGCCAAGGAGTGCTGTTATTAGCAAAAGTCATGGTGGCATTCAAAAGAGCACCATCGTTGACCAAGCTGCCATAATAACGAGAAGCATAGTTCTCAGAAGACTGCGTGGCAATCTGAAGAGGAGTAGCAGTGGCAGCAGGATTGCTGATAGCGATGGCAATACCAAGGTCGAGGAAGAGCTGCTCATTGTAACGGCTCATGACGAAATCGGACTTGACAGAGAGAACGCTATCGTAGACATAAGGATTGGTAGCGTAGGTGGAATCCTCGGGAGATTTAGAGAGAGTCCAACCAGCATTGTTAATATCGGCAGTCTTATCGAAAGAAACGATGAACTTACCAGGTTTAACATTCAGAGGATCGATGATACGGACATTGATAGGACCGTGGTTCTCCTCGTAGTGAGGATGCTGAATCTGGCAGGGGTCAGCAAGCATACCAGTACCGTCGGCTTTAAATTTACCAGCGGGCTTACCGGGAACGCCGGGAGCACCCATGAGTTCCTCGATAGAAGCATCGGTAAGACGGAGGGTGGTGCCACCATTACCATAACCCTCAATACGGGTAATATTGGGGCACATACCAAACTCGGCATTCACAACAGTACCACCATTCTCAGAAGAAGGATCATGCGGAACAGCTGTAACAGCGGTAATAGTTCTACCAAACTCATCTTTACGACCAGCCAGATAGGGCTCTTTCTGACCATCAAGGAAAGCAGCCTCGGTCTGAGAGTACTCCTTGAAACGGTTCTGAGCGTAAGCGATGGCAATATAGTAGTATTCCTTATTATTAACAAGGGTGGTGTTGGTACCAGTAGCAAAGGCATCGTTAGTGATACGGAAAACGTGCTTGATGCCGCTATTAGAACCTTCAACCATGATAGAAGGAGTCATCAGACCGGTAGCAGAGTTTTGAGAGTAATTAACCAGAGTGGCGATGGGAAGGGTACCCTCTTCATCGTAGTAGTTCTGGATATCACATTGAGCAACCAGCTGAGCTTTGGTAACGTCGTTAATGTCAGCGATAGAAACGTTGGCATCCTTCAGCTGATAAATCTGATAACCTTCAAATTTGTAGCTACGTTCATCATCAGAATAAACAACAGCGTTGCCGTTAGCGTCAGTGTAGGAACGAACGATACCAGGATCAATCTCGGAATAGTTCTCACCATAGTTGTTGCTGGCAGGGTTGTCATACTTGATATATAGAATGAGCTCGTTGTTCATCTCCTGAATAACAAGCGTAGGAGCATCGGGACCATCAAGGACTTTGAAGCAGTTCTCGAAGAGGGCCTGGCAGACATCATCGATTTCGCGAAGAAGTTCGACAGAAGACCAAGCATTACCCGAGGAAGCCTGTGCGAAAGGAATACCAACAGTAATGTAGTTCAGGGCACCGGGCTTAAGAGTGAAGGGACCAGCTGACTGCATGAAACGGCGGTCAGCAGGTGTGTTATTTGCGGTAACCTCGGTCCAAGGATCAACAGCCTGACCGTCTGTACCCCAATAATAGAGGTCAGAGTTGCCAGGGAACATAAAGTCACAGGTGAAATCGGTAGTACCGGTATTAAGACCGTCTCCACCATATCTCATGCGCTGACCATTTTTCCAGAAACCACGCAGGTAGTTATAATAGTCGGTAGCTTTAGAAGGTTCACTGTTATCACCAGAGGAAGAGTTGTTATAATAAACGAAACGGCGCATACCGAAACGCTCATCGTCAACAATATTATTACCAAAGTTGACACCATTGATGGCACAGTTGCCAATAGCATCACCAGGGGTAAAATACCAAGCATGCTCGTAGTAGAGGTCAGCATCATCGGTCAGAGTAATGGTGTCATAAGTACCATCAGGGAGAAGATAGTTCTTCAGCTGCTCTGGATAGTAGGCACGCATCTTAGAAATATCAACCTTAGGATTGTCCTTACCATCAGGATCCATATAGGGTCCCTGGAAGAAGTCAATACCAACTGCAGGAGGAATACCAGAATAGGAACCTGAACCAGGACCATCGGATTCGTCACCATTATAACAGTAACCAAGACCACGTTTAACATCGCAACCAATGAAGTCATCGTGAGCATAACCCAGGTCGGGGTCGACCCACTGGCTGAAGTAAGTTTCGCGGAGTTCATAAGTAGAACGGTTGATGATCTCGTAGGTATAGAAGGTCATGTTATTGATTTCGTCATTGGTAGAGAAAGCAAAAGCCTGGGCACGAATTTCCATACCAATGGGCTGACCGTTAGTTTCAGTGTGGACATTACCCATATCATTGAAGACCCACCAGATGGTCTGGTCACCCTTCAGCACCTGGTCAGAAAGAAGACCACCGGTGACGATACCATGCTCGGTCTCCATTGTGGTGGAAACGTGGGAAGTATAATCACGACCCCACTGAGCTTTCAGGGTACGGGGACAAAGATCATTGTTAAAGTCATAGTAGGGATAATCACCCTCCTCCCAGTTGTACACACCATCATGGTTAGCATCAAAATAAGGAGCAAGGTAAGGAGATTGACCGGGGTCAGAACCAGTAGCAGGCCAGTTTTTAATAGTGGCAGAAATAGCATCAGGAGAGAAAGTCTCGTTGGGAGTAGCACCATTCTCGTCGTAAGTGAACATAGACATGAAAGCCTGAACCTCATTCTTGGTGATAATCCAGTGATGGTCAAATTCGTTACAGACAGGAAGGTCAACAGAAGCGGTCTTCAAATCAAGAGGACCTGGCCAATAGTCATCACCCTCCGAACCGAAACGGAGAGCGGCAATACGAAGCTGGTCATTGACATCAGTACCACCAATCCACAAAGCAGAGCAGAAAAGAGGACAAGTGTTGCTGGTCTTAGGCAGATGGTACTGTGCAACACTACCATCATACCACATGTTTCCGTAGCCGTTAATAAGTGCACGGACATTGTTGACATTCAGCTCTGCGGTACTCTGTGCTCTTTTGCACACAGCGGCTTTAGCCTGAACAGCTGCCTGGTGATTGCCCGACTTCTTACAGGTCTTGCAATCTTCAGCAAAAGCCGTCCCCGACAGAGCGGAGATAAGGAAGGCCGCCAATACTAATTTGCTAAATATATTCTTCATATGTTATATTATTTTTTCTCGGTGGAATATTAGAAAGAGTAAGACAACGTGAGTCTGAAGTGGCGAGGAGTAGCATAACGCCAATAATTGTTGCTCAAGTTAATGGCATAGAGGTCACGATAAGAAGTAGGATCAAGTTGGCTGTTGATGAACGTCTGAGTCTGGGGGTCGGTCAAATAGCCATCGTCGTCGGGGTTACCGGTAACAGGCCAAACACTTGTGATATTACGGATATCAAAGAGATTGGTAATCGTAAGAGCGACAGTGAGGTTTGTCTGACGTTTTCCAACCTTAATGGGGAAGGACTTGTCAGCAACGATATCGAAGTAGAAGCCCCAAGGAAGACGAGCGCCATTGTAGCTACCCACGATGGTGGCCTGACTGTGGCTGAACTGCTTGGTGTATGGACGGCCTGACTGAGCAACAGCCATGAAGTTGACACCAAAGTTCTCGAGAACCTTGATTTCTTTCTTACGCTCCTCACCCGTAGAATCCTTCACGATGCGGGTGATGACAGGACCATTGTACTTGGAACCACCTTGGAGACGATAATCGAAATTGACCTTGAACTCATGACGACGGTCATCACCAATAGGATTGAGCATCTTAAGCGTGGTGTAACCTTCCTTAATAAGTTCAGTCATAGTGGTCGAAGTCAAGCCTGTACCCTCTGCATACTGCAAAGTGTAGTTAGCATTGATACGAATGTTCTTAGACTGACGGAGGTCATAGCTCACGGTAAGACCCTTAATGGTCTTGAAGTCGATGTTGTCGTAGGAGTAGTAGTTCTGGTTAGGATCGGCACCTGCATACTGGACGAGCTGAATAAGGTCGCGGGTCTCTTTGTAGTAAGCGCTGATACCGATAGCCATATTTTTATTCAGAGCCTGTTGGAAACCGAGCTCATAGTTGGTGATACGCTCAGGCTTCAAGTTAGGATTGGAGATCGAAGTAATCTGAGACATGTAGAGATAGCTCAGATAGTTGGCCTGCCAACTGCTGGAGGGACGACGAGCAATAATGTCGTAACTGGCCTTGAACTGAGAATTCTCACCCACGGGGAAAGAGAAAGCAATACGAGGCTGGACAACGACCTGAGGCGTGTAGTCCTCAAAAGCTTCAACACCAACAGTATTATTACGAGCAGCCTGTTGACCATTAGGCGTACGATAAGGAGTGGGTTTACCAGAGATACCAACAATGGAGCTGGGAGAAGCAAGCTCAACGCCATTGGCATCATACCAAACAGAACCTTTACGGTAACCGTAGATGGTAGGATTCTCGGCATCGGCAGCATCAACATAAACAGTCCAATCATCACCAGCACCAGAATAAATGTTGCCCTGATATACGGCACGGCCATTTCTCAGGTCACCAACATTATAGGACTCATAGAGCAGATAGGGGTCCTTAAGAACAGACTGGTTAGCATCGAAGATGTCGACACGGACACCCACGTTGAAGATGAGGTCTTGGAAATAGAACTGATCCTGAATGTAACCGGCCATATAGGTAGGAGTGAAAGAAGGACGATAACGATACTTAGGATTGCTGGGGTCGAAGAAGTCTCTCAAACTCCAATTGCTACTATTGTACTTTTTACCAGTATGGTCGTAACCATAGTAAGAAACGAGAGAACTACCGTTGTTGAACAGTTCGTCGGCGGAGAACATATCCAGACCGCCAGCTTTAACATAATCCTCGGGTTTGTAACGGTCGATGTCGAGGAAAGTACGCTCGCCAACATAGTCACCGCTCCAACCTAAATAGTCACGCATGGCAGCGTCAAAATAGGTCTGAGCAGATTGGTTATACAAGCGGTCATAGTCGACATAGAGGGTGGAACCTTCCCAACGATAATGGGGATTTCCAAGGTCCATCTGCAGAATGTGCTTGTTAGCATTCTGACGCATGATGGTCCACAAAGAAGTAGTAGAGAGTGCATAGTAAGACTGATCCTGACGATCGTATTGGAAACCAATCTCGATTTCATGACCCTTGATTTCTGCACTTGCCTTAGCGGCTAAGTAAATAAAGTCGGTCTGAGCAAAAGCGAAGGTGTTGTCCTGATAGCCAACATTATATAAAAGACCATAAATGTTACCGGGAGTCTCACCATTAGGAAGACCTCTAAAGGCACGGAGGTAATCCAAGTTAGACAGGCCACCACTAATCTCGGGTATATTGAGGAGCTGCAAGTTGTAGTTGGCATAAATCTGGTTGCCAGCAAAGGGCTCATAAGTGCTCCAGTCGATAAGATCGACCCAGCTATCCTGAACCATGGCAGCGCGGCTAATGCCATTATAGTTAAAGGAAGAATTCAAAGCATAGTGTGGGAGCTGAGTGGTTTGGACAGAACCGTTGAAGCCATATTTGAAAACATCGTCAAGTGAAGAACCGAATACCTCATTATAGTACTGGTATTTCTGACGGTTGAACATACCTGTGATGTTGTACATGACATTCTTAATAGCCTTTCCTGACTTACTCTCACCATCTGTGTTGTCAGCCTTGGCATCCTCAGCATCGGGGAAACGCTGAGTAAAGTCGAACATAATATCCCAGTTGACAAGGTGGCGTACATTGTTGGCTGAACGACTCATGTTGAGAGGTATGATACTTGTCTGGGGAGAGTGGGAGTAGTCAAAGTCACCCGTAAGGGTAAGAGTGGCATAGTCGGTGAAACGGACATCGAATGCCAAGTTGGCATTGATAGCATAGTAGGTCGTATTAGGAACACGGCTCTTATCACCGCTAAAGTCCTTCGCTGAGAGTTTCTTGATCTCGACAAAATCGTCAGCATAAAGGCCTCTTTCAGCCGAATAGTTCACCGCACCATTAACGGGGTCGTAGCTGATGGGTGCGCGCTCGTACTCCTGCACGAGAGCATCATTAACCACCAAGTAACGACGGCCCTTTGGACGATAGAAACCATTGTTCTGATAGGTACCCGTCAAGGTCAGACGGAAGCCAATCAGAGTCTGGTCACCCGTCTTCTCACCATTTTCATCATAGATGTTTTTCTTGACGACAGGACCCGTGAACCAAGTGTTCAACTGATTGTACATACGGTAGTCCAAGAGAGCGTCATAACGGATAGAACCCATGAAGTGACTCGTTGGGGGTTTCAAAGTGATAATCTGGGTACCACCGATAGCCTCACCAATGGAAGCAGGGGTACCACCTAAGATGACCTGAATCTCGGCGATAGCCTCTTTAGGAACATTGACACCAGTACGCTTGGTAATTCCGCCCTGTTTAGTGACCATGTTTTCCTCACCACGAGCGGTACTGGTACCACCATCGCTATAACCGACACCACCGACAGCAGCCACAATGCTCTCAACTGAGGTACCAGGCATGTGAGCGATATCATCAGCAGACATACGGGTAGTGGTGGAAGCATCACCCACATCGATGATGGGGTTCTTGGTGTCGATAACCTCCACCTCAGCCAACTGGACAGAAGCGGGAGTCAGCTCAATGTTACAAACAGAAATACCAGATGCTTTTACGGTAAAATCCGGACGGGTGTAGGGGTGATAACCCACACACGATGCCTGGATCTCGTACTTACCAACAGGCAAGGGTTTAATCGTAAAATTACCATCCATGTCTGTTTGCGTACCCTTGATTTGTTTTCCGTCTTGCTTAGCAACGACGTTGGCAAAAGGCACAGGCTCTTTTGTCTTCGGATCGACAATGGTACCTTTGATAGTACCCTGAGCTAAGACGAAGTTCGCCATTAGCAACAGTCCGATTGTCATTAGTACTTTTCTAAACATACTCATTTAGGTATTATTACTACAATGGATTAATTAATTTTCAGCAGTATGCATCTCATCGAGATACTTATTGGAAAGAATAGTCTGATAGATAATTGCCTGACGGAGGTCGAAATCAGCGGCTGAAGGCTTTTCATCAGTCTCTGCGGGATTCGAGGTGGCACTCCTATTCGCTGCTGTGTCGGCATGCGCATACATGGGTTCTGGCTCATCCACAGTCTCATAACTGTAGTAACCTGCTTTCTTGCCCTCTTCGGCAAAAGTAGAATTGACAGATTGCGCCTCATCCTCTTCTGCAAATAGAGACTCAAAAGCACTCCTAACCGAGCTGTAGCTCGGTTGGGAGGGCTGAGAGGCAGATTCCTCCATGGCTGCCTTGCGCTTTGCCTTAGCGGCATTGGAGCGGAGGGCAACCCAGAGTATTACTGCAACTATGAGAAGAAATGATTTCACGGCGATTTCTTCAGATTATTCTTAATATGTATTCATTGTTTTTTAGATTCCAGCTGGGCATGCTCCGAACGAGAAACCTCGAACACAACGGAGCAAGCGATGCAGACAGATGAGAAGACACCGACCAGCACACCAATGAGGATTGCGAAGACAAATCCACGGATGACCTCACCACCAAAGATGAACATCATCAGCAAGGTGAAGAAGGTTGTACCGCTGGTGTTGATGGTACGGGCCAACGTTGCATTGATAGCATCGTTCATCTGAACCTTCAAAGAGCGCTTGGGGTATTCCTTGCGGTTCTCACGCACACGGTCAAAAATAACCACCGTGGCGTTGATGGAATAACCAATAACGGTCAGAACGGCAGCAATGAACGACTGATCGACATCTAAGTTGAAGGGAAGAATGCCATGGAACAGGGCAAAAACACCAATCACGAGGATGGTATCGTGTATAAGGGCGATAACACTACCGAGACCGAAACGCCAGTTCTTGAAGCGAATCAGGATGTAGAGGAACATGATTATCAAACCACCGATAACGGCCAAGACAGCATTACGCACCAAGTCGTTGGCGATGGTAGCACCCACCTGCTCGGACTGGATGATACCGAGGGGATTCGTCTCTGTGCTACGGAAATCCTTCTCACTGATATTGTTGGAGAAGTAGCCCTTTACTGCACTATAGAGTTTGCTAACGATTTCGTTATTCACCTCCTCGCCATCTTCATTGACTTTATACTTAGTAGTGATCTTCAACTGAGTAGAAGGTCCATAGGTTTTCACCTCGGGGGCCTCGCCAAATTCTTGGTCAAGTGCGGAACGGACTTCGACAGCATTGACGGGCTGGTCGAAACGGACCACATAGGTACGTCCACCCGTGAAATCGATACCGGGGTTGAGACCACGGGCAACAATACCACCGAGGCAGATAACAATGGCCACGACAGCAATGATATAGAAAGTTTTACGTTTGCCAATGAAGTCAACATGAACATTCTGCATGAAGTTCTCGGAGAAGGGGAATGAGAAGTTGATTTTCTTCTTATGGTTCAGCATCCAGTCGATGCAGAGACGAGTGATGAAGATAGCGGTGAAGAGCGAGGTGAGAATACCAATGCAGAGGGTGACTGCGAAACCTTGGACAGGACCAGAACCGAAAAGCACCAGGACGAGACCCAGCAGGAAGGTGGTCACCTGACCGTCGATGATAGCGGAATAAGCATTCTTGAAACCGGCATCAACAGCATTGGCCAAACTGGAACCAGCACGGAGCTCTTCCTTGATACGTTCATAGATAATAACGTTACCATCAACAGCCATAGCCAAGGTCAGCACAATACCGGCAATACCGGGCATGGTGAGAACTGCACCCACAGAGGCAAGCACACCCATCAAAAGGAAGATGTTAGTGATAAGGGCAATAACAGAAACCCAACCACCGCGGTTGTAGAAGACAACCATGTAGATGAGAACGATGATGAAAGCCAGGATGAAGGAGATAAGTCCTTTGTGAATAGATTCCTGACCCAATGAAGGACCAACAACGGCTTCCTGGACGATAACGGCAGGAGCAGGCAGTTTACCTGACTTCAGAATGTTGGCCAAGTCTTTTGCTTCTTCAAGCGAGAAGTTACCGGTAATCGAGGAGCGGCCACCAGCAATTTCGCCATTGACCACAGGAGCGGAGTAGACGAGGTTGTCAAGCACGATGGCAATGCAGTTGCCCACATTCTCGCCGGTGATGCGCTTCCATTCGCGCGCGCCCTCGCTATTCATTGTCATAGAAATTTCGTTGCCACCTGTCTGGTTATAGTCCTGACGAGCATCGGTAATGACACCACCGTCAAGCAGGGCAGAACCATCTCGAGTATTGATGCGGATGGCAAAGAGCTGGTAGAGGTCGGAACCGTCGTCATTCATGGGTTTAGCAGACCAGAGGAACTTAACGGTGCGGCTATCAACAATTTTCTTTTCGAAAGCATAGTCAATCATGCGGCTGATTGCGTCACGATTCTTACCCTGGGCAATACCCACAACGGGACCAGGATAGAGACCTCTGCTCTGGTCGGCATAAGGCTGCAGGAGGGTGAACAGAGGGTGATCCTTGGAGAGGCTCTCCATCTCGGCAGAAGCCTCATTCTTGTCGGCACCCAAGGCATTCAGCAAAGAGTCGCCCTCGGTGGTAGCCTCAGCCACTTCGGCAGCCTCAGCCACAACAGCGGTGTCAACCACAGCAGGAGCAGCTTCTTCGGTCATGTTGTCGATACCGCCGATGGAAGCGATGTAGGTATCAATCTTCTCAAGCATGGGGTAGCCATCGGTAGCATTGTCGTAGGTCAGCCAAAACTCCAACTGGGCGGTACCCTGGAGGAGCTTGCGAACACGCTGGGGGTCTTTCACACCAGGCAACTCAACGAGGATACGCTCAGAAGCGCGGAGCTGCTGGATGGTAGGCTGGGCAACACCGAATTTGTCGATACGCTGACGGAGAATCTCATAAGTACGGTCATAAGCACTTGCAGCCTCTTCCTTAACTACCTTGATAACAGCATCGTTGTTGTCGTTCAGTTTAATGCGGTCGCGCAGCTGGGTGTTGAAATAGGAAGCCAGCTGGACGTTGGGGTCTATTTCGGTAATGGCCTCATAGAACAAAGACACGAAGTCGCGGTTGGTAGTCGACTTCTGCTTTGCCACAGCCATGTCGATGGCCTTATTGAAAGTGGAATCTTCAGTATGACCAGCGAGGGCACGAACGACATCGACGGTCGAAACCTCCAACATCACGTTCATACCACCCTTCAGGTCAAGGCCGAGGTTAATCTCACGGGCCTGGCAGTAACGGTAGGTGGCACCGAAGAAAACCTTCTCACTTGCCATAGAATCAAGATACTGAGATTCGCGGGCAACCTGAAGAGAGTCCTTCAAAGTCTGGGCGATAATCGCATCGCCATGGGATTTGTTGCTAATCCAATTTTGTGTTGTTGAGCTCTGAACATAGGCTTCAGCGTTGGCTCGAGCACGCTTCTCAACACTGTTCGTAACAAATGTAAACGACAATTGATACAAACAGACGAGAACAAAAGCCCATGTAAGAAATCTGATAAGTCCTTTATTCTGCATATCTTACGTAATTAGTTTTATTTTAGTTTTTACACTTTTTGAATATGCAAAGATAAGAAATTTTATCAACACTACAACATTTTCCCAAAAAAAAGATGTATTTTTGCAAAAAAATAAAATAGCATGTCAAAAAGCAATGATTCTACCCCTACTGCCACCATCCCTATAACCCAATGGGCACCAGAGGATCGCCCCCGCGAGAAGATGCTCACTCAGGGCAAAAAAAGTCTCACCAATAGCGAATTAATTGCCATCCTCCTCCGCACTGGAATCCAAGGAGCCAGTGCTATTGACTTGGCAAAACAGCTATTGCAACGCAACAATAATAGTATCACAGACTTAGCTCGGATGGAAGTAAAAGATCTTACCGAAACCTACAAGGGAATGGGCATGGCCAAGGCCGTCACCGTTTTGGCCGCCTTGGAACTGGGCAATCGAATGCTGAAGGAAGTCCACGAAAACAAGGACGAAATCATCCGCAGCAGCCAAGACCTCTTCCATTACATTGCCCCTCGACTCATCGACTTACCCCATGAGGAGTTCTGGGCAATCTACCTCACCCAACGCAACAAAGTATCATGGATTCAACGCATTGGCATGGGCGGGCTCACCCAAACGACAGTCGATTTGCGAATCCTATTCAAGGTAGCTCTTGAGCACAACGCCGTGGCCATTGCAGTGGCACACAACCATCCATCAGGACAACTGCATCCCAGCCAATGCGACAAAGATCTCACAAAGCGCATAGCTGATGCAGGCAGTATCCTGCACATCAAACTGATAGAGCACCTAATCGTAGGAATAATTCCCGAGGGAAAGCTTGACTACTTCAGTTTCTCTGAGAACGGTCTTTTGTAATCTCTACCGTCACCGAATCCAGCTGTCCACCCAATGGCGGATTCATCTTCGACACCCCCACCTTCACGCGCTCAATGGCGGGGTACTCCTTCAACAAGGCCTCCCCAATCCTATCACCCACATGCTCAAGCAAGTGCGAAGGAATCATCATTTCTCTGCGTATGGTGTAGTAGACATCTAAATAGCTCACCGTATGGGCTATATCATCACTTTGCTGCGCCCGAGACGTGTCCGTCTCAAACTCAACATCAACGGTGAAGTAGGTACCTATCTTTTGCTCTTCAGCAAAACAGCCATGATAGGCATAGAAATGCATACCGTTAAGAGAGATAGTACTCATGGAATCAATACGGTAAGCTATACAATAGCTTCAAATTGTTTGAGGAAACGGAGGTCGTTCTCGAAATAGAGGCGTAAGTCGCGAATCTGGTATTTCAGCATGGCCATACGCTCCACTCCCATACCCAGAGCAAAACCCGAATACTCGTTAGGGTCTATACCACATGCTTGCAGCACATTAGGGTCAACCATGCCACAGCCAAGAATCTCCAGCCAGCCTGTTCCCTTGCAGATGTTACAGCCCTTGCCGCCACACACGCTACAGGAAATATCCATCTCGGCCGAGGGCTCGGTGAATGGAAAGTAGGAAGGACGCAGGCGAATCTGGGTCTGCTCACCAAACAACTCTTTAGCAAAATAGCTCAAGGTCTGTTTCAAGTCCGCAAACGAGACATTTTTGTCCACATAGAGAGCCTCTACCTGGTGGAAGATGCAGTGGGCACGGGCACTGATGGCCTCATTACGGAACACACGTCCGGGGGCGATGATGCGGATGGGTGGTTTATTTTTCTCCATCACACGCACCTGCACCGAAGAGGTATGAGTGCGCAACGCCACTTCCTGCTTACCCTCTTCTTTTTCAACAAAAAAGGTGTCCTGCATGTCGCGGGCAGGATGGTCGGGGGGAAAGTTCAACGCTGAAAAAAGATGCCAATCGTCCTCAATCTCAACAGACTCGGCTACCGTAAAGCCCAAGCGGGCAAAGATATCGGTAATCTCGTTCATCACTACCGAAAGCACGTGGCGGCTACCCATCTCTGCAAACTCGGCAGGCATGGTGAGGTCATGCAGTTGTTCCTCAGCCTCATGTGCCTCAACAAAGTTTTTGAACTCTTCTATCTTGTCCATGGCAGCAACCTTCAGCATATTAAGGGCTTTGCCCAAGTCTTTCTTTTCTTCGTTGGGCACGGCCTTAAACTGCTCAAAAAGGTCGCTGATTATTCCTTTCTTTCCCAAATACTTAACGCGGAACATTTCAACCTCCGCAGCACGGTCTTGGAATTTCTCAATACTGGTAGCCTGTATATCATCAATATAGGCTTGAATTTTGTCTTTCAGCGGGTTCATCGTATATAATTATTCTCTTATTTTTCAACAATTTAAACGCATGAGCATGCATCGCCATGCATAACTACGAGCAAGAAAAAACGCACTAACCTATTTGTTTGCAGGCTTATATTTCTTCAACTCGGTCATCTTCATCTTCACATCCTCAATGGGACGGTCGTTCCTATCGGTCTGCACAGCGGCAATCTTGTCAATCACCTCCAGGCCCTCCACCACTTCGCCAAAAACAGTGTAGTCTCCATCCAAGAAGGGGGTTCCACCCAACGTGGCATAAACCTGAGCCTGCTCGGCTGTGAAGTGCTTACCCATACGCTGTTCGACCATTGCCAAACGGTTGGTATCCCATTTGTTACCCTGCACAATATAGAATTGACAGGAGGAGGATTCTTTGTGGGGATTCACTTGGTCGGCCTGTCGGGCTGCGGCCAAAGCACCTTTCTTATGGTAGAGAGTAGGGACAAACTCGGCTGGAATGGTGTAGCCCAGTTCCCCATCGCCCAGCATCTGGCCCTGCTTGGCCGTGCGGGAATTGGGGTCGCCGCCCTGAATCATAAACTCTTTGATAACACGATGGAACAAAAGGTCGTTATAAGTACCTTCTCTCACCAACTTTAGAAAATTATCACGATGCTTAGGGGTTTCGTTGTACAATTTTACCACCATGTCACCATAGGAAGTCTCTATTTTGACATAAAAAACTTTTTCGTTGTCTTTCTTCTGTTTATCAGCATTTTGCGCAAAAGCACAAAAGAAAAAAGATAAGAAAACTAATAAAAAAGTTATTTTTTTTGTTGTCATACCGTGTTTTTTTATTATCTTTGCAGTTGCAAAATTAGTCAAAAAAATTCATATAGGCACAAAAATAAACGATTTTTTATGAAGAAAAAAAGTTTGCTTCTAATCGGTACTCTGTTAATCAGCGTATTATCCACCAGTCTCCTCACCTCCTGCAACAAGGACACCTGGTGCTATATCGATGTCACCGTTGTCGATTCTAAGAACCAAGATATGCCTGCTCCTGGTGCTTGGGTAAAGATCCAATATGTGAAAGACAACCCCTCCGACCCTAGCAACCCCATCACAGGCACCATCTCCGACACTGGCCAATGCAACGAAATGGGTATCTATAAGACCCGTTTCGCAGCCCCCGCCATTTTCACCGTGACTGCACGTATCGACGAGCCCGACACCCTTAACAACCACCGCTTCTACTATCGCGAGGGCGAGAAGTCTGTCCGCCTAAAAGAGGGCGAAATCGTCACCACCACTGTCAAAGTCATTAGCGACAGAATCCTCGGCCGCGCTGATTTCCAAGAAGTCACCAAATAGGTCAACTCCTGTTTCTTGCATCCAGAATCTCCTTCCCTCCCCTGTCCGCGGAAGGATTCTCTCTGCTCATGGAGTTCGACTGCATATATCAACACAAGCAATTCCAGTTTATCCCACCCACATCCTTAGCTCAAGGACAAAGAGGGTAAACTAGATTTGTTTTAATAACCCCAACAACCATTATGACAGCAAAATTCAACGACAACGACCTTGCCCAAATGGCCTCCTTGGGACTCTCCCAAGACGTTGTACAGCATCAGCTGGACAATTTCCGCCGCGGATTTCCCAAGACCGTCCTCATCGATGCCGCAACCGTAGACAACGGGGGCATACTCCGCCTCGAAGATGCCGACATTAACAAATACGCCGACTTCTACAAGAAGAATCTCAAGAATAAAAAAATCCTCAAGTTTGTCCCTGCCTCTGGTGCGGCCACCCGCATGTTCAAAGACCTCTACGCTTTCACAGCCACCTATTTCGGGGTCGACTACTCCATTCCTAAAGAATATCCCTCTGTTCAAGAATTCCTCGAACAAATCCGCTCCTTCGCCTTCTATGACGACCTCGTGGCTTGCATGGCTAAGTCCGATGCCGACTTCGACGACTACATGCAACGTGGCGACTACTCCACCGTCATCAACTTCCTTCTCAAGGAGCAGTATATGGGCTACGGCAACCTCCCCAAGGGCTTGCTCAAGTTCCACCGATATGGCCACACCCAGCGCACCCCCCTCGAAGAGCACATCGTCGAAGGGGCCGAATATGCCCGCCAGAGCGACGATTCGGTCAACATCCATTTCACCGTCTCACCCGAACACCGCGCCCTCTTCCGCAAGAAAGTGGCAGAGGTGAAGCTTTTCTATGAGAAATGCTTCGGAGTCAAGCTCAACATCACCTTCTCCGAGCAAAAACACTACACCGACATTATTGCCGTCAACGAGCAGAACGAACCCATACGCGACGACAGCGGACACCTTGTCTTCCGTCCCGGTGGCCACGGTGCCCTCATTGAGAACCTCAACGAGCAACGTGCCGACATCATCTTCATCAAAAACATCGACAATGTGGTGCCCGACTGGATGAAACACACCACAATCATCTACAAGAAGGTGCTCGCCGGACTCCTCCTCAGCCTCCAACAGCAGACCTTCAAATACCTCCGCATGATTGACGAGGGGGTCTCACCCGCACAACTCAGAGCCATCGAGAAATTTGCCAAGGACAGCCTCCACATCGTCCTCCCCGACGATTACAGCAAAGCCGAACCCAAGCAGAAGGCCAAGATACTTCACGACCTCCTGAACCGTCCCATGCGCATTTGCGGCATGGTGAAAAACCAAGGCGAGCCTGGCGGTGGCCCCTTTATCACTCTCAACACCCATGGAATCAAGAGTCTACAAATTGTAGAAACCGCCCAAATCAATCGCAAAGACGAGAAACAGGAAGCCATCCTCAACAACGCCACCCATTTCAATCCTGTCGACCTAGTATGCGCCACCAAGAACTACCACGGCCGCTATTTCGACCTCCGCAAATATGTCGACCCCGACACCGGTTTCATCAGCAAGAAGACCAAAGGAGCTGTCACCCTCAAGTCGCAGGAGCTCCCCGGCCTTTGGAATGGTGCCATGGCTTACTGGAACACCATCTTCGTCGAGGTGCCCCTCGCCACCTTCAACCCTGTCAAAACAGTAAACGACCTCCTACGCAAAGAACACCGAGAGGGCTAATACCACACCTATCCCAACAGAAAGCGGGGCTTCTCACCATGAGGGGCCCCGCTTATCTTATTGTTACTCAAACAGCCTATCGGCTTTGAGAAAATAGCTTGGTTCCATTTCAGAATCTTCCATGGGCACCGCCTCCGCCGAAGCTGCCGCCACCAAAACCGCCGAAGCCACCAGAGCCACCAAAGCCGCCAGAGCTTCCGCCAAAGCCGCCCATGCCACTCAGGGGGCCGAAGCCGCCAAAGCCACCGGTGCGTCTACCCCCGTCAGAGTAGTAATTGCCACCGCCATTCTTGCCGCCACCGTGCCGCTTACTATACCGGTCGAGCAGCACTAAAATAACGACAAAGAGCAACAAGGCACCCAGGAAGCCAAACAAAATGCGGTTCTCTTCTTTCTTGTAGCGTTCATAACTATACTCGCCGGTGCACACAGGCTCAATCACATCCAAGGCTGCCACCAAGGCTCCATAGTAGTCTCCTTGACTCAGCGGCTCTATCATCTCATCGTCAATGATATGCTTGCAGAAAATGTCGGGCAGCGCCCCCTCCAAGCCATACCCAGGCAGGATGGCCACGTCGCCATAGTCGTCCTCAGTCTCCTTAGACTTAATGAGGATAACAACGCCATTCTTCGTATCTTTCTGCCCCACACCCCAGATAGTGCCAATACGGGTGCCCAGGTCCATGATCTCACAATCATGAAGTGAGGGCGTGATCACTATCAGTATCTGGTTGGAGGTGGTATCGTCGAAAGCCACCAAACGTTGCTCCAAGGAGTTGCGCTGTTCAGCAGATAGCACGTTACCGTAGTCGTTCACCAGCTGATTGGTCGGTTCGGGACACCATTGTGCCATGGTACCGACCGCCCAACCCAGCAGGAAAACGAGCGTAAAAATTCTTACTATGTTTCTTTTATAAATTGCCATGCAATTTACAGTAAAAGGTTTACTATTGAATCTGCCCGATGGTTATCAAAGCCATCCATCGGAACCTTAGAAGTCAAACTCCACTTTCACAGGCTCATCGCTGCCTTCAGGAGCGGTGAAATAACCTTTCTTCTCAAAACCGCAGATACCTGCCACCACGTTGTTGGGGAAAACCCGCAGCTGGCGGTTAAACACATTCACCATCTCATTGAAGCGACCACGCTCTGTGGCGATGCGGTTCTCGGTGCCTTCCAACTGCACCTGCAGGTCACGGAAGCCCTGGGTGGCGGTCAGTTCGGGATAACGCTCCACCACGATGTTCATTGAGCGGGTCAGCGCACTCGACAGCTGGTCCTGAGCTCTCTGGAACTCAGCCACGTTGGCCTCGGTAAGGTTGTTGGCATCCACCTGCACGGAACCTGCTTTGGCGCGGGCCTCAATCACCTCGGTCATGGTGCTCTTCTCGTAGTTGGCAGCCCCTTGCACGGTGGCCACCAGCTGAGGAATCAGGTCGGCACGACGTTTGTAGACATTCTCCACCTGGGCCCAAGCCTGGGTCACGTTCTCTTCGCCTTGAACCAGTTTGTTACGCACACCGATACCCCACAGAAGGGCAATCACAACGATGGCAACGACAATCAGAATAGGTAAAAATTTCTTTTTCATAATAACCATGATTTTTCTTTCAATAACGTAGCCCCAGCCACTTTATTGCCCACACCTCATTTTTTATAACTGGAATAAGTTAATCAGTTGATAATATGTTTGTTTAAAAATGCGTCCCACGTAACACAGCCATCTTATTGATTGATGTCCCTCCTCCCCACCGTGTACCTCAATAGAATCTGTTTATCAAAAAAAAGGCCGCACATCAGGTGCAGCCTTATCTTTTGTCGTAAAGAAACCTTGATTACTCAGCGTTGATAACAGCTTTGTGAACAGCGTTCCAACCAGCGGCGGTGAGACCCCAGTTGTTGGTGGAGTTCTTGTTACCGTTGATTCTAACCTTACTTCTCTTTACTTTTTTGTTTGCATTGATACCCATGACACAATTATTTTAATTATTTAACTTCTTGATTTATTGTACGTAATGCAATATTTACCCTATTGAAAACGTCATGCAAAATTACAACAATATTCTGACATACACAAATTTTTTTTCAAAAACCTTATTTTGTAGATTCAAAACCAAAAGTAAACGCCCAATTATCGTTGCAACACAAGCGGGGAAAAGAAAGCGTCGTGCGCACTAATTAGTGACGGTTGACCTCTACAAGATTGGACAATTGGCCCTTGCTACTTCCCGTTTCGGAAATCAGATTGTACATCTCAACACAAAAATCCCACCAGATGAGGTTAGGATGGTGAAACTCGACACCGCTGACATGAGCACATAATTGTGGAAAAGCATCGGAAAGAGGAATTCGTACATGTCTTTTGAGGATTGTACGAGCCTAGAATAGTTCATTGCCGGAGTCGGCAGCGTAGCAACCAATGCCAGACCGACGGTTGTTGGTAGCTCCTCCTCTTTCTCGCATTCTTATCTCTATCTACTCGCCACCATCACGCTATCTACTCTATTAACAAACAAGATCTAGGCAAGCATCTGCCAAGCACATGAAAACAAGTTCCCTATCACAAGTACAAGCTCCCCCTAAGGAAGGGACAATGGTGGATTATAGTTTTTTCGCCCGACAAAATCTACACCTAAGAACATTTGTTTGGAGCTGAACAGCAGAATATCAAACCAATAAGATAATTGAAGAATTGAAATCAGAGTTGCCTTCAATTGACGACTTGAAAAGTACACTTAAAACTACCTTCATCAAGGAGTTGCCGCAACGCCAGATACACAAAGGCCTAGAAGCCGCCCACCAGTACTGGGATAATCGAACGGAGGGTTGACCGCTAAAGATTGTTTTGCTGAATAAGAAAAGATTTGTATCTTTGCAAACGAAATAACAACTAAAAAGACAATATATCGAAAGAAGAAAAAAGAAGATAAATAACATATTATAAAGCGTTTTCGCTCTAACTGTCCTCTTGAAGTTCCACAAAGCAAGTTCCGACAATGTAAAGCGGTAAACGCTCACGAGTAATCGTGGGCTTTACTTATTTGTCGGGCAGGTCGTGGAACACCTAAGAGGACATAAGCAAAGTTCCACGATTTTCTTATGCCCGACAACGAAAACACAAAATCACAAATTAAGAGCCGCCAGCGGGTGGCTCAGCATGGCGAGGTGTTCACCAATCCGCGCGAGGTGAATGCTATGCTCGACTTGGTGCGGGACGAGTCGTTCCGGCTTGACAGCCGTTTCCTTGAGCCCGCCTGTGGCGATGGGAATTTCCTTATCGAGATTCTGCGTCGCAAACTATCCCTATTGAAAGACATCAAATCCCCTACGGAATGGGAGTTTCAAAGCCTTATTGCCGTCGGCTCTTGCTATGGCATTGAGCTGTTGGAGGACAATGCTGAGGCTTGCCGACTGCGACTGTTTACCGAGGTGAGGGAACAGATGGGCAAAAGGAACTGCACTCAGGGCTATGAGGAAAGCCTACACTATATGCTGCAGAAAAATATCGTCTGTGGCGATGCATTGACCTATCGCACTGCCGACGGCAAGCCTATCACATTCTGCGAATGGACACCCATTGCGGGCAGCATGCAGTTCTCGCGGCGCGATTTCCAGTTCGACTTTCTTGTCAACCAGACACATCAGTACTCCCTTTTCGACGAGCAGGGCGAAGCTCAGAGCTTCGACGAACCCATCAAGTCATATCCCCCCATCCACTACACTCAGCTTTACCGTTATGAAGAACAAGTTACACACTCCATATAAGCTACTATACCGCGCGGTGTGGTTTAAGAGTGACTGGCTGCAACAATACGCCTTGGATGCGACAGCGAAGACAAGACGGTCGCGTCCCGATAGGGACGCTGTACACTATGGCAGTATCAGCACGGCACTGCGCCTTCGGCTTGTACCGTGTTATGCATGGTCTCGTCCCTCTCGGGACGTCCCCCCCCGACACTAATAATACAACCTTATGAAACAAAAATATTCACCTGACATACTGAACTGCTTGGCCAACCTCAGTAGTGACGAGGTCTTCACTTCGCCGGAGTTGGCAAACCGTATGCTTGACCTGTTGCCACAGGAGTTATTCCAGAGTCCGAAGACGCGGTTCTTAGACCCTTGCAGCAAGAGTGGGGTTTTTCTGCGCGAAATTACCAAACGTCTGCTCATTGGGCTTGAGGGGCAGATACCCGACCTACAGGAGCGGATTGACCACGTGATGACCCAACAGGTCTTTGGCATTGCCTGCACCGACCTCACTGCCGAGATGAGCCGCAGGACGCTCTACTGCTCCAAACAAGCCAATGGAGGGTACAGCGTCAGCACCGCTTTCCAAGACGGACAGGGCAACCTACTATACGAGCGGTGCCACCACACATGGAACGCGCAAGGCCGCTGTGAGCATTGCGGTGCCAGCAAAGGCGAGTACCTCCGTAGCGACAGCCGCGAGACCTACGCCTACCCCTTTATCCATAAATCAATCAAAGAAATATTCCATAAAAATATGCAATTCGATGTAATCATAGGCAACCCGCCGTACCAGATGAGTGATGGTAGTGGAAATGGTGCTGGAGCCGTCCCTATATATAACAACTTTGTACTTCAGGCTCAGAAGTTACAACCCAGATATTTGATAATGATTATTCCTGCAAGATGGTATTCTGGCGGAAGAAATCTTGATTCATTTAGAGATACCATGTTGCATGATAATCGTATTCGTGTTATACATGACTATCCAATTTCTTCAGATTGCTTTGCTGGTGTACAGATTGAAGGAGGGGTTTGTTATTTTATGTGGGATAGAGAATCCAAAGGTAAATGCAAAGTGTTTACACATATCGGAAAGGTGATTGATGAACAACCTGAGAGGGATCTTCTCGAAGAAGGCTGTGAATCTTTTATTAGAAACAATATACAAATACAGATTCTAAGAAAGGTAAGAAGTAAAGGTTTCTCTACATTCATGAATTTAGTAAGTGCTAATGATCCATTTGGCTATGATGTAAGAGAGAAAAAAAGTTATAAGAGAATAAAACCACCATTTAGAATAGAATTTTTCAAAGGGGCATCAGAGTTCTACTATTATGGTTGGCAAAAAGATGGTATTGGATATATTGACAAAAAAACAGCAAGAAAAGGTTCTGACTTGATTGACAAATGGAAGGTCTATATTACTCAAGCCTATGGAATGGGTAATGGCTATCCTACCCAAGTCATTAACAAACCCTTCGTTGGAAAGCCAAACTCCTTGTGTTCAGAAACATATATACTAATTGGGCCATTTGATGACGAGCAAACGGCACAAAATGTTATCACATATATTAATACTCGATTCTTTCGATTCATGGTTCTTTACAAGAAAAATACTCAACATGCAACACAAGGGGTTTACCAATTCGTCCCCCTTCAAGACTTCTCCCACCCATGGACAGACGAGATGCTGTATAAGAAATACGGCCTGACAGAGGGCGAGATTGCCTTTATCGAGAGTATGATACGACCGATGGAATAGGCTTACTTTGCCGATGGATTACCGAAAGAAGTGGAAATGATGTATCAAGTTGATGCGACAGCAAGAGCCCAGGAGGGGCTCGCTCTCAATAACCCCGCACAAGCCCGAAAGGGTGCAGTGTGGGGACATGCGACACGTGTTCTCTCATGCGTGCCGGAGGCACGCGCTCTCAATCCATCAGTCTTTGAAGAGTTTAAGAGCGCGTCTCTCCGAGACGCTGTCGCGCACGTCCTGACCTACCCCACACTGCGCTTTAAAAGGGGTTGCTCCCTTCGGTCACAACCCCACGCTTGTGCGGGGTTATTGAGAGTAAGTGCCTACGGCACTATCAGTTCCGACCATCTCGTCATTGATGCGACAGCCAGAGCCCCGAAGGGGCTCACTCTCAATAACCCCTCACAAGCCCGTAAGGGCGCAGTGTGGGGGCATGCGACACGTGTCCTCGCATGCGTGCCGAAGGCACGCGCTCTCATTCCATCAGTCTTTGAGGGGTTTAAGAGCGCGTCTCTTCGAGACGCTGTCGCGCACATCTGGGCCTACCCCAAACTGCGCTTTGAAAGGGGTTGTTCCCTTCGGTCGCGCACCCGCACTATCGTGGGGTTGCTCCCTTCGGTCGCGACCCACGCTTGTGCGGGGTTATTGAGAGGAAGTGCCTCCGGCACTATCAGTTCACACAATCTCGTCTTAGATGCGACAGCCAGAGCCCCGGAGGGGCTCACTCTCAATAACCCCTCACAAGCCCGAAAGGGTGCAGTGTGGGGGCATGCGACACGTGTCCTCGACTGCGTACCGGAGGCACGCGCTCTCAATCCATCAGTCTTTGAGGAAGTACTCCTCTCTTATGACAAGCCCACTCTCTTCCAGCAAGGCACGGTACTCCTCTACAAAGCTGACTCTTTTATGGTGTTCCTTCTGTCCCTTGATATAGTTCACTATCCTGTCCTTGTCGTGTATACTATAAGAAAAAGCAGCATACTCGTGCGCCCATCCACTGAAATGAGGAAAAGCGGGATTTGCCTTGAGCCACTTGCTCGTAAAGGTCTTCACCGCCTGCACATATTGAGCGACAGAGATGGTGGCAGGCAAGGAAACGAAAATATGCACATGGTCTGGCATACCGCCAATGCGGTAAATCTTCCCATGGAGGCTGTTGGTCTGCTCCATGATGACCGCATAGAGCTCTCTGTCATGCTCGATGGCGATAGTCTGCTCACTCCGATATGTGCGGAACACTATATGATAGAAAGACTGGATATAACTCATGTGAGGATAACGAGATATAGGGAGAAATATTGTGATGGGTTTGAGAGCGCGTCTCTCCGAGACGCAGGAGGATCCCCTCGCGACAACCCCACACTGCGCTGTGCTTGTGCGGGGTTATTGAGAGTCTGTGCCTCCGGCACACATCGAAGGTGTGATACGACCAATTTTCGTCGAAGGATCACCGAAGGATCGAAGGGTGATCATAGAACCCACAAAGCTGCCTGACCGGAGGGAATGGCCTGCTAATTTGATGAGCAAACCTATGCCGAGGGAAAAGGTTCGGCAAAACATAAACAGAACGCTCTTTGAGGTAATGAATGAAGGAGAGGACACCCCGACAGGGATGAGGCCCCATCATTTTCTTATCACAAAGAGCGCCATAAACAACAAAGATTATGGCGACAATAGAACAGATACTACCCACGATGCGGCGCACGGTGCCGCAGATTTACATGTACGACGACACGTCGTTCCCCGGCTGGATTAAGATCGGGCAAACGACACGTGCCGACGTGAGGAAGCGCATCGACGAGCAGCACCCTATCACCGAGCCACACAAGACCTACCACCTGTTGTGGCACAACAACGCCTTCTATGCCGACGGCAGCGGCGAGAGCTTTAGTGACCACGACCTGCACGAGGTGTTGCGCCGTATGGGCAAAGAACTTATCGGCGAGTGGTGCCGCTGTTCGCTGCGCGAGGCACAGGCCGCATACGTGGCGGTGCGACATCGCGAGACGCAAGTGGAGACAGTACGCGACCTCGACTACACGATGCGACCAGAGCAAGAGAAAGCGGTAAAAGACACTGCCGACTACTTCGCAAAGATGGACGAAGAGGAGCCTGACCGCCCCAGCCACTATCTGTGGAATGCCAAGATGCGTTTCGGCAAGACCTTTGCCACCTACCAACTGGCCAAGAAGATGAAGGCAAAGCGGGTGCTGGTGCTCACTTTCAAGCCCGCTGTGGAAGACTCGTGGAGGGACGACCTGCTGAGACACCGCGACTTTGAAGGGTGGCGGTATTACAGCAGCCGAGACACAGAAGGCACTAACGCATTTACGCATTCCCACAGTAGCACATTCCCATTAGTTGTGTTTGGCTCATTCCAAGACTATCTGGGGCGTGACCGCTACGGCAACATCAAGCCCAAGAATGAGTGGGTACACAGCATCAACTGGGACTTAATCGTGCTGGACGAGTACCACTTCGGGGCATGGAACGACAATGCCAAGAGCCTGCTCGACCTCGGCGATGCCGATGCCAAGAGACGACAGGCAGAGGAGGACGAGGTGATGCGCGAGGACGGCATTGACGTGGAGAGCGGCCGCGCATGGGATGACGACGACGTGCCCATTACAGGCCGGCATTATCTCTACCTCAGCGGCACACCGTTCCGTGCCCTTGCCACAGGCGAGTTTATGGAGAACCAGATATTCAACTGGACCTATCAGGATGAGCAGGCACGGAAAGAAGCCATTGGTGGCCCCTATCTGGAAATGCCCACCATGGTGATGATGACCTATCAGATGCCGCAGGGCCTCGGAGCTATGATAGAGCAGTGGGACATGGATGGCTTCGACCTCAACGAGTTCTTCCGTGCTGAGCCTGCCAAAGGCAAAGAGGCTGCCACCTTTGTCCACGAGAAAGCTGTGCAGAAGTGGCTCGACATCATCCGTGGCAAAGCATCCATCTTCGGCGACGGCAGCTCGCCACTCAACGTGCGGCCTGCACTGCCATTCGAGGACACTCGCCTGCTCGACCTCTGTGCCCACACGATGTGGTTTCTGCCCAATGTGGCCTCGTGCGACGCTATGGAGGCGTTGTTATACCGTCCAGCCAACGGCTTTTATCGGACATACAAAATCATCAACTGCAGCGGTACGAAGGCCGGAATCGGTGTGGATGCATTAGGACCTGTACGCAAGGCTATGGGCGACAACCCATTGACGACACGCACCATCATATTGACCTGCGGCAAGCTAACCACAGGCGTAACCCTGCGGCCATTGGGCGGTCTGCTGATGCTGCGCAACTGCTCCAGTCCCGAGACCTATTTCCAGACTGCCTTCCGTGTGCAAAGCCCTTGGACATCCACCGACAAGGACGACCCCACAAAGAAGACCATCTTGAAGCCCACTTGCTATGTCTTCGACTTTGCCCCCAACCGTGCCCTACGCGAGGTGGTGACCTACGCCAATCAGTTGGACGTAGACAGCAACCGCCGCATCACCGACAAAGTAAACGATTTCATCAACTTCCTGCCCATCCTTCAGTTCGACGGCAGCTCGATGAAGCGGGTGGATGCCACCGAGATACTCGACTTTGTGGATAACGGCACCAGCGGCACCCTGCTGGCACGACGCTGGAACAGTGCCCAGCTGGTGAATGTGGACAACGCCACCCTACAGCGGGT
>JAEEGG010000791.1_pt1 | contig 92594 bp, 68 predicted proteins | sample 9134161 | NCBI WGS metagenome assembly JAEEGG01 (sample SAMN16246543, study PRJNA631951) | gut metagenome | biome: gut microbiome; feature: rumen; material: CR-attached | host: Bos | place: Iran: Karaj | collected 2018-10
CACCAAGTACTTCCCACAGGTATCGGCTTTGGGTTTGGGTTTCCAGAACAACAAGCCGATGATAGACTATGACATCGAACTGCCCGACGTGCTTGCTGCCATCGTACCGCAGGACCTGATTCCTGCCAACATCAGTCTGATGAAGAAGGGTGTCTACGGCTCGGTTTCTGCCATTCAGCCCGTCTTCATGGGTGGTCAGATTATCAATGGCAACAAGCTGGCGAAGGTTGGCGTCGAGGCCAGCGAACTGCAACTGGAGGCCTCGGAGGATCAGGTGGAGCTCACCACCGAGCAATACTACTGGCAGATGGTCTCGCTGAAGGAGAAACAGCAGACGCTCAAGGCCGTGCTCGACATGCTCACCCAGCTTGAGAAGGACGTTAATAATATGGTACGCGTGGGAGCTGTCAACCGCAACGACCTGTTGCAGGTGCAGTTGCGCAAGGGCGAGATAGAGACCGCTCAGCTGGAGTTGGAGAACGGTCTCACTACCGTCTCGCAGCTTCTGGCGCAGCATGTGGGCAAGCCCGGCGAGCCCGTCGACGTCATTGTGCCCGAAAGGCTACGGGTAGGCGAGCAAGGCTCGGGAATCGGCTTCTCCGTCGGGAATGTCCCCGCGCTCCCCGTCGCCCTGCGTCAGGATCATCAGACTGCCCTCGCCGCCACGCCGCAGTACCGACTGCTGGAGAAGAATGTCGAGAGCCATCGGCTGCAGCATAAGATGAAGATTGGCCAGAACATGCCCTCCGTGGGCGTCGGTGCCAGCTACAGTTACAACGACTTCTTTGAAAAGAGTTCCAGTGCGATGGTTTTTGCGGCCGTCCAGGTGCCCATCAGCGGCTGGTGGGGCGGCTCGCATGCCATCAAGAAGCAGAAGCTCGCCCTCCAGGATGCCCAGGAGCAGATGGAGGACAATGGCCAGAAGCTCATTATCCGAATGAACAATGCGTGGGCGGCCGTCGAGACCAGTCATAAGAAGCTGCTCATCGCCCACGACGCCATCGAGCAGGCCGAAGAGAACCTGCGCCTGAACCGCGACTACTACCGCGTCGGCTCGACCAAGATGAGCGACCTGCTCCTCGCCCAGCAGCAGTATCAGCAGGCCCGCGACCGCTACACCGACGCCTACGCCGACTTCCAGACCAAGCAGCTGGAGTATCGTCAGGCCACGGGACAAGAATAATGTTCGAAAATCTCACTTTTTAAGAAAAAAAACAATGAATAGCCATTGTTTCATGGCTATTTTTTGTATCTTTGCACCATAAAGGTAACAATAATTCAAAAACTATGGGAAAGATTAAGACTATTGGTATCCTGACGTCGGGTGGCGATGCTCCCGGCATGAACGCAGCCATCCGCGCCGTGACGCGCGCAGGTATCTACAACGGATTCAACATTAAGGGAATCTACCGTGGTTACGAAGGACTGATCAACGATGAGGTCAAGGAGTTTACGACAGAGAACGTGAGCGGCATCATTACTCGTGGCGGTACTATCCTGAAGACTGCCCGCTCGAAGGAGTTTATGACCCGCGAGGGACGGCAGAAGGCTTACGAGACGTGTCAGAAGGAAGAGATAGACGCCCTCGTCGTCATCGGCGGTAACGGCTCTCTGACCGGTGCCCGCGACTTCGGCATGGAGTTTGATTTCCCCTGCATCGGACTGCCTGGTACTATCGACAACGACCTGTACGGCACGGACTCCACCATCGGCTACGACACGACGATGAACACCATCATGGAGTGCGTGGACCGCATCCGCGACACGGCTAACTCGCACGAGCGCATCTTCTTTGTCGAGGTGATGGGCCGCGACGCCGGCTTCCTGGCTCAGAACTGTGCCATCGCCTGCGGTGCTGAGGCCGCCATCGTACCTGAGGAGGTGACCGACGTTGACCAGCTGGCCGCCTTCATGGGCCGCGGCATCCGCAAGTCGAAGAAGTCGTGCATCGTCATCGTGTCGGAGAGTCCCAAGTGTGGTGCCCTGTTCTATGCCGACCGCGTGAAGCATGAGTTCCCCGGCTTCGACGTGCGCGTCTCCATCCTGGGTCACCTGCAGCGCGGCGGTACGCCCTCGGCCCGCGACCGCATCCTGGCATCGATTACCGGTGTCGGCGCCATTCAGGCCATCATGCAGGGCCAGCGCAATATCATGGTTGGCGTGCGCAACAACGACGTGGTCTACGTTCCTTTCTCTGAGTGCATCCGTACTGACAAGCGCTTCGACAAACGCCTGATTACCGTGCTCGACGAACTGAGCATATAATCGAGAAAGAGAGAAAGGACATAATTAGGGAAAATCCGCATCCGTTGGGAAAAGAATTCTCAAATTCTCTAATTCTTGACATAAACTTTATGTTGGGAATAGTTTTTTTAGCTCAGATGACGTGAGTTTGAAATTATTTTCGTATCTTTGTGCCCAGTAATTCCTAAACTGCAGAATATGTCTATCTGGGTTATTTTCAAGCTGCTCGGCTCGCTCGCCCTTCTCATGTTTGGTATGAAGGCTATGAGTGAGGCCTTGCAGAAGATGGCCGGACCGCAATTGCGCCACGTCCTCGGAGCCATGACCACCAATCGCTTTACAGGTATGTTGACGGGTACGCTGGTGACAGCTTCCGTCCAGTCTTCAACGGCAACGACGGTAATGACCGTGTCGTTTGTGAATGCCGGCTTGCTCACATTGGCCCAGGCCATCTCGGTCATCATGGGTGCCAATATCGGTACCACGCTGACGGCATGGATTATGGCGATAGGTACCTCAGGCAGCGAGGCCTCGCCGTTCGACATCAGCATCGTGTCGTATATAGGTTTCTTCATAGGCATTGTGCTCATCTATATGAAGAAGCACCGCTATATTGGCGACTTCCTGTTTGGTATCGGCTTGCTGCTGCTGGGTTTGACCACCCTGAAGGCAACGGGTATGTCCATGGATCTGGCCAATAATGAGGTAGTCACCTCGTTCTTCAAGTCGTTCGACCCGGATTCCTTCCTCACTACCCTCTTGTTCCTGCTGTTGGGTGGTATAATGACTTTCTGTGTACAGTCGTCGGCAGCGGTGATGGCCATCACCATGCTGCTGTGTTCAACGGGAGCAATGCCCATCTACCAAGGTATCGCATTGGTGCTGGGCGAGAATATCGGAACAACGGTAACCTCTAACCTGGCTGCCCTTTCTGCCAATACCCAGGCTCGTCGTGCAGCACTTGCCCACATGTTCTTCAACGTGTTTGGCGTACTCTGGATACTCTTCATCTTCCGTCCTTTTATAGATATGGTGTGCGGATGGGTGCACTATGATGTCAACATGACCAAGGACAGTGCCGGTGGCAGCGCTTTTCTCGCCAATGCCGCTAAATTGAACTACGTGCTGGCAGCTTTCCACACCACGTTCAATGTGGTGAACACCATGATATTAATCTGGTTCATTCCCCTGATTGAGCGCTTTGTATGCTGGGTCATCAAGCCGAAGAAGGTGGACGAGGAAGAGGACTTCCGCCTGCACTTCATTACTGCGGGCTTCATGAAGACCCCGGAACTTTCCGTGCTCGAGGCCCAGAAGGAAATCCGCTCCTTCTCAGAGCGTATGCAGCGCATGTTCGGTATGGTGACTGAACTGCTGACGCTGTCGAGCAGCGAGAACGCCAAGAAGAAAGGAGCCAACGAAACGGAGTTCAACAAGCTTTATTCGCGTATTGAGAAGTATGAGGGCATCTCCGATAATATGGAACTGGAGATTGCCAAGTACCTCGATACGGTCAGCGATGCCCATCTTTCTGACGACACTAAGGCCAAGATCCGTTCCATGCTGCGTGAAATCTCTGAACTGGAGTCTATTGGCGATGCCTGCTACAATATGGCCCGTACCATTAATCGCAAGTATAACGGCAAGCAAGACCACTTTACCGAGCGCCAGTATGAGCATATCCACCAGATGATGGGACTCACCGATCAGTCGCTCACAGAGATGAACCACCTGATGGGTGGTCGCAAGGAGTCGTACGATATCAACCGCTCATTCAACATCGAGAACGAAATCAACAACTTCCGCAATCAGTTGAAGGCACAGAATATTGCCGACATCAACAACCACGAGTACACCTATGCCGTGGGTACCATCTATATGGATCTCATCAACGAGTGCGAGAAGCTGGGCGACTATGTTGTCAACGTTGTCGAGGCTCGTATGGGTCTCAGATGATGCCCCGCGTCGTCTATACTTTATTCTTGAACATCTGACTTACGGTATTCAGATAGTCCGTTGGCGTGATGCCGAAGGAGAATTTGAAAGCACTGTTGAAGGCTGCGGTATCCTTGAATCCGCACTTGCTGGCAATGTTTTCCATGGAGTCGTCCGAGTGCTCCATAAGCAACTTTGCAGCATATTCCGCCCGTAAGGAGTTGATATAGTCTTTCGTTCTCTCAGGATCCGTGTAGCGCGGCACAAGCCTGCAGAACTCATCCCTACTGACTCCCATGAACTCTATCAGCGCATAATAGTCAAAGTCGGGGGCAGAAAATGGTTTTTCCTTGTTTACACGGGCATCCATCTTCACGAAGAAGGCATGTTCCTCATCCATTTGGGCCGCCTTGGTCGTCTTTTTCTTCGCTGTCGATAGCTTTTTCTTCACCATCTCCTCCTGATCGTCCAGCGACAGTCCTCCGTCGCCTGCTATAGCGCGGTAGTCATCCAATGCATTGAGAATGCGGCGAAGCTGCTCGTTTCGCTGACGTATAATCCTACTTTGACGCAGGCCGAGACCTCCCAGCACGAGGAGCACTATTAGAATGAAAACTAGAATGAAGATGATAGTATCGGCCTCAGCCAGCGTGTGAACATGGGCGTGACACAACTGTGTTGTCAGTAATAGCAACAAGGTAATTACGGCAATTCTCTTTCTCATCATCACAATCTAAATTAAGGAATATGGTTATATGGGTGCAAAGATACTTCTTTTTTGTGATATTTACAACTGTTTATAGTGTAAAAACGTTACCGATTTTCCCCTTTTTGCTGTCAAAAAGTGTGATTTGTTGTTGGAAATACGAAGAAAAGTTGTAATTTTGCAACAGAAAGAGACAACAAGAAATGACGCAGATGAATACAACATTAGGCCAAATGTTACAGTCAGTTGAGCAGGAAGGAGTGTGTGTAGGAAAAGAGGTACACGGTTTCCCCATAACTGGTGTAGATGAGGTGTTTCCGCATGTCATTATTAGTATGTGTATACGCGGCAGTGCGCGCGTCATGTACGACATGCAGGAGATTACAATTGAAAAGAACGATTATGGAGTACTTTTGCCTGGCCATGTCTTGCGACGCATAGCGTATTCGGAGGATTATGCCCATTCATGCGTTCTCATTTCAGCGGAGATGTACAGTGAACTGAAGACACATTTCTTCAGCCATGATTATGATAAGTTTGCAACCGTTCCGAAATGCCATCTGACCGATGTACAAGCCAGGCGCATGTTAGCGCTGAACGAGCTATTGGGGGCGATTGCTTCGCACGACCACCATGACCTGCAACTGCGGCGTCAGATGTTGCTGTCGCAGTTGGCGGTGGGGTATGAGTTCATTAACTACTACCGTCGTGAGCAGGACAAGCTGTGGGCGAAGGGCCATTCCGCAACGCTTTACATGCAGTTCTGTGACCTTGTGGTAAATCATTATAAGGAGAACCGCAATGTTTATTTCTATGCCGATTTGATGGACTATGATGCGCGGTATTTCTCGAAGGTGTTCCGTCGCTACAGCAACGGTATCTCACCACAGGAATGGATTCAGCAGTATGTGGCGACACAGGCGAAGCTCATCATGGACACGCATCCCGAACAGACAGTTAAGGAGACCGCCTATCAACTTGGTTTTCCCGACCCCGCTAATTTCTGCCGTTACTTCAAGCGTGCCACCGGCATCTACCCACAAGAGTATAAAGTCAGAAATCATGATTACGCCAAACAATGATCATGGGTCGCTTTTGAATATCAGGGGTCGGAGAGAATGATTATCTTTCCGAAATCTCTATGATTTAACTGCAAAATAACCCCAGTTTACTCCGACTAAACTATCCGTTTACTCCGGGCAAACTCGCAGTTTACCCGGGGTAAACTGTCTTAGCCTGACTGGTGTTGACTCCTGTAGAGCCTCAAAAAGTTAACGAAAGTTATGAGAAGAGGCCAAAGATTTGCACGCGCCTTCAAGCGTGCCGTTGCAGTAGAGTATCTGCAAACAGGAGTTAAGAGACAGGATATTGCCATGAAATATGGCCTTCCAAGTGTCCAAAGTGTGAGTAATTGGGTAAATTGTTACCTTACTCCGCAAGAAATTGAAACAAAATGCGTAAATTTGCCGCGGGTAAACGCAGGAACTTTAGCGATGGAGAAGAAGGAACCTCAGGAACAGTTGCCGCTGGTGGACCAGTCTGCAACCATCGAGCAGCTCCAGAAGCAGCTCCAGAAGCTTGAGAAGCAGCTTCAGTTTGAACGTGACCGTAACCTGGCGCTGAACACGCTCATCGACGTCATCGAGGAGCAAGGCATCAAGGTGCGAAAAAAAGCTGGGGTCAAGCGGTAGAGCGCCTTTGTGGGAAGACAGACTTCACCGTCAAATATTCCTGCAGCCTGCTTGACCGAACGAAACAGGCGTACTATCAGAAGCAGAAGCGCGACCAGGAGTATATCCTACGCGTGATGCGCATCGTGGATGCCGTGAAGCAGATCCGTGAGATGGATCCTGGCATCGGATACTACAAGCTGTGGCTGATGATGAAGCGCATGTTCCTGTGCGACTGGGTGCCAGGACGCGACTCCTTCCTCCAGTTGATGCGTGACTTCCAGCTGATGCAGAAGCGTCCCAAGCCCCGCCATACGACGAACTCAAACCATCGCTACCGCATGTATAAGAACCTCATCCGCGGCTTTGTGCCGACACGGTCTAACCAGCTCTGGGTGAGCGACATTACGTACATCGACCTTGTGGACGGCTGTTGCTACCTACACTTGGTGACAGATGCCTACTCGCACAAGATCGTGGGCTGGTGCCTCTCTGATACGCTGGAGGCGGAGTACACCCTGCAGGCACTCCAGATGGCCATCGCACAAGCTACAGCCGACGAACTGAAAGGGCTCATCCATCACTCTGACAGAGGCGTACAATACTGTTGTAACGCCTATACGGACGAACTGAAGAAGTATGATATAAGGATAAGTATGACAGAGGACTATAAGCCCACGGACAACGCCATTGCAGAACGCATGAACGGCATCCTCAAAACCGAGGTCATCTACCGTGAGCGCTGCTTCAAGACCCTGCAGGACGCACGTGAGCGCATCTCAAGCTTTATCTGCTTCTACAACGACAGCCGTCCGCACTACAGCATTGGCATGAAGACACCAACAGAGGCGCATCAGGAAGAGGGACTACAACGGAAGATGTGGAGTGCTTCCAAGCTCTCGGGGGCTGTCTGCCCCCTGCCGCAGGGCACCCCCTGAGTGTTTTTCATGGTCTGGGTTGCGCACAGCGAGTCAAGGAAAACAGTACGAGGTAAAGCGTCTCAGAGAGTATGGTCAACGAAATCCGTACAAAGTCCACTAACCCGGGAAAAGGGACTACAAAAGCAGGAAAGTAGTAAACCCACCCAAAGAGAAAAGTCAATAGAATCAGTACAATAAACAGTAATTAACAAAAAGTAAACAAACAACCGCTCGAAAGGAGTCAATGCTATACAGGGAAAGACAGTATTCTCCAAATCTGTTAGTGTATCCGATATATAGAATCTTATGGTTTGATATCATTGAAATAAAATCATGACTAACAGAAATAAGTTCTATTTTGTAACCCATAGCAAGATAGTTAACGCTATCTAGTGCTAATTTCTTTAATTCTTCTTTCTTAGAAAGATTATAAGTTTTCTCCGTACAACATCTTGTTACATATTTATCTTCGTCATCATCCCATTTTGATAGTAACAGGACATTTAGCTGTTGCTTGTTCATTATTATTGGCACTATTCGTTATGTAACATATCACACCAAACCGACCAAATGCAACACAAATCCTAAGATAGCCAATAGCAATGTTGCATTGATGGAGAATAGGATAATATTTTGTTTACGAACGATAGACAACTCTCTATAAAAGAATTTCTCTTGCGCATCAAACTTTTTCTCAATTTCCTTGAAATGTTTGTCCTCATTTGACGTAAGCGTGTCAAGTTTTTCAATTACGCTATCAGTTTTACCTGATAAGGAGTTTATTGTGTTTTGAATAGTTCCCAAAGCTGAATCAATAGAATCAGACCTACTATTGATGTTGCTAATGATTGAGTGAGATTTAGAATCCACCAAATCATACACAGAAGAGATTTGTGAAGATAGGGCATTGGTCTGTTCCGTTATTATCCTTACAGCAGCTTTGATTTCTTCAATAATAGTGATTGAGATATTCCCAATGAACTTCTCTTTTATTTCTTCTAACTGAGAAATCATTGTCCTTGTGTTTTGAACAATGAAGCTTAGTTCTTCTGTATAATGTCTTACATCTTCCTTTAAGACTTCATACGCATTAACCGTTTTCTCTACTTGCTCACGAGCAGTCTCGATCTTTTTTAAGTTCTGCTTGAGTTGTTCCAACAATTCCTTGATTACTTGTTCGTCCATATCTCAAATGTCTTTAATTTGTATATAATAATGTATAATTGTCTATTTCTTTATTTGTCAGTTGGAGTTTAACCAATGTCTTTGTAGTATTGACATACTCGCTTACATTTTTATCTTGTAAGTTAAGTGAGTCATTGTATATATCAATTAGTCTCAGTAATGACATTGGCTTGCACTTGTTTTCTGCTTCGATTATTTTTACAAAGCCTTCAGAAGAATAACCTGTTTTGAACTCTTCAAGAAGAGTCAAATTATTGCCTACGCCTAAAAATGCAAGACAATAAGAGCGAAGCAGGAAAAGTATGGCGTTTGCTGGGTCATCCTTAGCCTGAGCTCTTAGTATGATAAGAACAGCACCATATAAATGCTTGACATTATCCTTCACTGTTCCAGAAGAGTCCCTATCCATCACGCGAATGTACTTTAATATTAAGGCCAGACTCGGATTCGTTTTTATGTCTTGTTTCAATGAGTAACTGACACCATTAATTTCGTATTTGTCTCGTGCATATTTTGAATTGAAATACAGATGAATAAATTGTTTTAGCCATTCATCCCCATTCCTTATACCGTCAATACATGCCTCACGCATATCTTCAATCGCCCTTCTGCGCTTGACTTCCAGGTTCTCATACACGAAATCTGCAAGATAGCCTAAACATCTATCTGATTCTGTATTCCCTCTATGTTGCATTGCTTGTGCAACCTTATGCAATGATTGGTCAGCAGAATAATATTTCTCAAAGAACACGCGCAAACTATCATAGTAGGAGCCATTAGGACGTTTTACGACCTTTAGGGTATAAAAATGATTAATATAATCTATGGTAACATCATCCACCAAACCAATACAACACATACGATAAATTGCTTTGTCTGTATCATCTTTATCCCTTCTTTTGCAGAAAGCCTTATTTAGTGGCCACAACGAAGTTGAGTTGTGGTATATTCTCCAATTGTCATCATTCGTTATTTTGCTGATTTCTTGAAGCAATTCCCTAAAACTATTTACCTTATACAAATCAATATTTACGAAAGGGTTACCAGGTAATTGGTTCCAACCAAATTGTTGCGCAAGATTGTTTGCCTCAGTTTCTATCTCATTACCATATCTTTGTCCATCTTGTTGGTATAGATTTTCCCATGATACGATTACATAAGAATAATCCTTTACATTAAGTCCGTTTAATGCCCCATACACTCCTGCCACATTGTTGGATGGAACGTTATTAACATTCACTATGTTATATGCCAATTCAGCAAGGATAACTTTCTCCTTAAAAGAACCTCTAAATGAATTGGTATGGAAAAACATTTCAATACTTTTGTCAACATTCTGCTTGAATGGCGCAAAAGAATCCTCTAATTGTTGCGCTTGGGCATTTGTGAGATTATACTGTAAGCATAACCCTTTGAAATCAGTCGTTAAGACATAATGATCTTTGTAGTTATTCAGCCATGGATACGGATTGTTCATTCCCAACGCATCTGCAATATTCTCTACAGACAATTCAAAATACTCCGTTGACTCATAAAGAAGATAGGAGATGGATATTTTCTTGTCACGACCTGCACGTCCTGCTTCCTGTACATAGCTTTCAATAGACGAAGGATGATTTATGTTTATTGTAAAACGTACATTAGGTTTGTCAATACCCATGCCAAATGCCTTTGTCGCAACCATAATGTTTTGCTCATTCTTCTTAAACGCATCCATGTCTCCCGTTGGGTTATCACCGCCAACAAAAGTACCAACAACATATTTTGGAGAAAGGCTTGTAATATATGTTGATAGCCCCTGCTTTATATGCCACGGATTAATGCGATCATTAACACCGTCCAAACCTGTTCTTACAGGACAAAAAACAATACCAGCATTCTCATATATCCCCATGTTATTGGCATTATAAAAATCAATTGGGGAATAGTTGGAAATATTTAGATTACTATTTTTATTTGAATTGTTTATTATCTCTATGTCAAAAGGTATTTGACTTAGTAATTGATCTAATTCAACACGTTTGGCCTCGGATATCTGGTCTCTTAGGCCCCATTTGTTTAAACTAACAACATAAGAGGAATTCCTTAGTTTAAATTGTGAGAAATCAGCCTTTACTTCTACGATGCGATAAGTCAGTTCTTCCCTTTCGCTCATCTCTGGCCTTACTATCGCATCGCTATCCAACGACATTTGCCCACCTAATGTCAATTCGCGCTCCACATCAGCAAGGACATCAAATGAGGCTGTGGCTGTTAGTCCTATAATCGAAATATCTCTTCCTGAACTTGTCTCCATGAATCTTGTCATATTCCGACCTAATTGCAAATAAGCAGGACGAAAATCATGACCCCATTCTGATACAGTATGTACTTCATCTATTACGCCGTATGCGAAATACACATTATTTCTTCGTGTCATTTTCAGAAGTTCCTCACGGAAATCCTCCATCATAAATCTCTCTGGAGAAAGGAACATAAATTGGAGTTCTCCATTTTGAAGCCGTCCAAGATTAAAAGTCTTATCTTCTCTCTCTTGAGTAGAATTAATACAAGCAGACACGTCTATCCTCTGTTTGACAAGACCTTCATATTGGTCAACCATCAATGATACTAGCGGATCAACAATAATCGTCACTCCTGGTTGTAGCATCGCCGCAAGTTGATATGTCAACGACTTACCTCCACCTGTCGGTAGCAAGCCAATGGTCGTTTTATTCGATAAAGCCCTGCTCAGAATTGGAAGTTGCCCTTCTCTAAAATGTTGTTTGCGGAAGATATTCTGCAAGAAATAGGTGAGTACCTCTTCACGCTTAGGAATAGTAATGTATTCACCCCTTGACGTCTTATCCACCAACGGTTGATACTCAATATTGTTTGCGGAGTATATTGTTCTAACTCCTTGTGAATAATGTGACGAACGGATGACATAATATGTATCGCTTTTCAGTACGATATTTCTTGCATCAATCTTACTTCGGACTAACATTGAGATGTCTATGCAAATATCATAATTACTATTATTTTCCTGAGTAAGTTTTGGTGTTATATTTCCATGAAGTGGCGAGTGACAGAATGCATCTGTTGAAATGACTGTTAGATTTATCTTTGGCAATCGTTCTGTTGTGCCTTTTAGTACGCAAAGGTGATCGTAAAGATCTGTCAAATCATCAATTGCCATTTTCGCACAAGGCACATCTCGCTCAACAACTGCTATATTCCATGATTTGGCAGTTAAATCCAATGCACCTGTTATAATGGCTTCAACCAAAACCTTTTCGACACGTGCTACAGCAAATGGAGATAATACGAACTGTAGGTAATCAGCCCAGTCGCCCTCAATTTTTTTCTTATAATTCCTTTTCAGTATGCTAAGATACGAGGAATATTTCTCATCATTTTCCCAATCACCAATAAAAGAATCATCAGAGATAGAAGTCAGCGAATCAGTATTCCACCCCTGATTCTTTACCAATCTATCGCGACGGGCATCCTTTATCCTGCTTACCACACTTGAATGGTATTGTTGCCCATTAATTTCGACAACAAAACCGATGTGGTTGCTTCTGCTTTCTGTTGTGTATGGTATTTCCAATGCGAAATCCACTCTTTGCTCTTTTGCGAATTTTTTATTAGGGATATCCAGAATAGAAGACAAACTTCTTTGAGGCTCTAATAACTGAACCAAATATGTTTTATTATCTTTGGGCAGGTACTCATGAATGAATTCGGACTCAAATGAACTCTCTAATATCCGATCATTATAATTGCTGAGGCTAAACCTTGGATCAATTAGGTGAAGTGCTTCAAATATTTGTTCTGCTGAGCACAGATCTGTCTTTTCAAAATGATATTCAACTGGGTTATCCGCAGACAGGTTTGAATAATTGAATTTTTCAGCAAATAGTTTCTCAATTAACAATGGGGCTCTTGTAGGCAGACCTCTGGATATAATATTGTTTAAAACAGCAAATATCTGATTAATATCACCCTCATGCTCTAGTGCTTTGTTTGATATGACATCAAAAGTAGAGACAGATGCCATTAATTCTTCTGCAATCTCTGCAAAAACAGAATCATGTAACACATCGCTGACAGCATCAGTTATATAGCCTGCATAGAACTGCTGATGCTTTTGAGCATCTGTAATACGTTTCTTAATTGCTGCAATCTCATCAACACTCTCAATTTTGCTGGCAACAATCCTTAATGAAATAGTCCATTCCTTTCCCTCAATCCAACAACCTTTTTGTTTATCTATAGTTGCATATCTAATTTCTGGATTGAGAGCCTCAATAAACCAATCGACGCGTTTATATCCTTTATTCAATGGCCCAACACATATAATATAGTTACCACCCTTTTGGGTTTTTTGGAACAGTTGAGTAAATGCTGCCAAGTCAAAAGCTGCGACATCGAGGATGTTACTAAATAGATGCAATTTTCTACATTTAAAACTATTAATGTCATCAGGTTGCAAGTCGTCAAACACTTTGTTGACTATTCGTATTTCAGCGTTGTCGCATTCTTGATAGCATGACAATATGTCTTTAGCTCTTTCAACAGCTACCACAGATGGCTCTATAAGATTGATTCTCTTTAAGTTGGGCTGTATATGATGCATGCGGAGGAAATCGAGCATGCATATTGTTGCTATCCCTTGCCCACATCCCCAATCATAGATTTCAATGTATTGTGAGAATAATTTATCTAAATATGGAAGCATATTATTAAAAGCCTCATCAATTTTGGCCTTGTGCATAAGGCCAAAACTACGTAGATACATATTCATATGAGGCTCATCATCTAGAACAGCAGTTCCCCTTACAAGTTCTTCATGGAGTTTGTCTTGTTCATATCGAGGCAATCTGTTTATACCATCAATCGCTATATCCCTGATTGATGTGAAAGAAAGACGTTCTCCTAACTGATGTATGCTTCTAGAGAATTCTGACATATTACCTACCCGTTATAGTTTCAGAATCTTTGTTTGTCAAGTGCAGCTTCCAATTTGCAATAGCGACCTCTTTACTTGTATTCGCATAGCAATAATCACAGAGGTGGATACAAGTATTGTATTCCCCGATGTCTTTACTCTTCATACATCCGCAGAACTCTCTTTGTCCTTTGTCCCTATTATCGCCACGAGTAGCATAAGTGTTATTAGGAAGAATAATCGCATCAGACGGCAAAGACTCAGTATCTCCAAAAATAGAAGGACTTGGCATTGGATGTATCTTGACTTTCAGAAAGTCCATGAGAGCCTTGTCATGATGCGCCAGCCTTATAATCAGAGCATCATCAATGCAATGGTTATGCTCAATACCATATGGCTTAAGGTCGATCTTTTCACCGCATGTTGCCAATATATAACCCCATGACTGGTTATGTTTGGCCAATCCCTTTGCCAACTTGTGCATTTCATCTTCAGTCCAATCCCTACTATTAATGCCGTTCTTCTCAAGATTCAACTTCACCTTCCTGTATAAGGCGATATCTGCATAGCTAAAGACAAGTTTTTCTGTATACCCTTTTAGCTGTTTGCCAATATTATCTATCTTTCCGAGAAGCGTATCAATATCAATCGTATCAGTGAGCATCAATGGGTCAAATCTCCAGATAACACTTCCCAAACCTAACTTATCCACCAACCGTTTGAAGGTATCGATTCGATAGTCTAATGGCTTTACCCCCTTTTCCAGGCCTTCTTTGACGTAATCATTCAAGGTGTATTGGATATAACACCCAATATCCCTTTCTTTCAATTCATCTAAATGAGCAAGAAGTGGGGAAGGGTCTTTTGACCAAAATACGATGAAGCGAGTATTATTATACGACACATAACCTTTAACACCGTTAAATGGATTCGTCCAAGCAGAATAACCAACCTTCAGGCGATGGAAAAACCAATCTGCATAAAAGGCAGGTATATCTGTACTTCTACTAACAGAAACAATTTCTGGAACTTGCATTTGTACAAGTTCACCATTTTCTCGTGGTAATGTCTCTTTATCCCAACTTGCCATAATATATACCTTTTTTATAATGCATAAAATACAGACAATATCTTCCAAACATGCTTGTTATGTTTGGCATCAAACCCAACCTTCTCAACTTTTACATTTTGTCCCTTCATGAATGCTGTCATTGAATAATACTCTCCATACATGGATCTATTAATGTAAGCCGTTTGCCCATCTTCTGATTTAATGATTATATAGTTCCTATCAGTATGAACTACAACACCTTCAACAATAGTTCCCAAAGCGATGTCCGTATCTTTAATAATTACCATGTTTTTAGAGGCGTGCCCTTTCACTGGAGTAGCACTTAAATATAGCAAGCCACGTTCTGAATTAACATGCGAGAAATACATCTCACTTATTTCTTTTGGCTTTAACCCCTTCTTAATAGCTTTTTGCTGTTGACGTAAATTCATAAATGCTTCTCTCTTGCCTACTTTAAAGATAAGCATCTTTCTTTCATTCTTTGTGACATACTCCACCTTGACGGGACAATCAAAGCCAAACGATTTGTCTGCAATTGAAAAATCTGTGCCACTTAGACCTATTAAACAATCGTTAAACGATCCTAAATCATCGTATTTGCATGGAATCTTAATTGAGCCATTTTCTTTTTTAATACCCCAAAGTCCAACTTCACATATTTTTAGAAAACCACCTTTAAGTTTTTGCTCATTTGTGTTTGTTATATGGCAATTTTCGTCAATGAAACCTTTATACCCATCTTTTTCGACTTCCGCTTTCTTGTTTAAGTCAAGATTTCCAATATAATCATAATCTCTAGCAATCTCTATACCTTTCTCGTTTATGATGCTATAAGTTCCATTATGCTCTGTTTTGTATTTCTTTTCTGCCCATATTTCGATTTTAGAATAAATGGCCTTACATAATGGTATGGCATTAGAGTCCATTAATCCCCATAGCCAGTCTCCGTCTACTATCTCTGCATATTTCAAAAGTTTAGAATCAAGTTTCTCTATTCTCTTTACTCCTGAAATAATTATCTTGTAATCATCATTAAGGACATCTATATCATCAGTTCTTTGGGCTTCAAACCATCTTCTGTGGACTTTAATATCTTCATATTCAAATGGAATATGAATTAAGCCATCATAAGTAAGTAAGCCCCATTTACCTTTTCTTTCTCCTAATATGTAATTGGTCGTCGACTTTTTCTCAGAGGCTTCATAATCCTGAAGAATATCTTGCTTTTGTTCTTCCGTTTTCTTTATTCTTTCTCCTTCTTTTATTTGTTCAATTTTCCATAGTTCGTCTAATCGTTCGAGTATTGCCTTGTTGTTTTCTTCAATACTCTTAATTTGTTTTGCATACAATATATTTTCCGCGAGAAAGACCTTTTCTGCATCTTTATAATATGGTTTATATGCATTATCATATGTCAAATCGGAAAGCGAGATAAATTCGCCACCCAACTTATCTGACGTGTTACCATTTTCATATTCCCAATTTCCGTCAGGTTTTATCCAGTTACACTTTAATATCAATTCTCCTCGTTCTTCACTTTGTTTTTGTGCGTCTTTATCGAAAATGAATATATTGAAATGATTGTTGTAATAAATGTCTTTAGTCATCATATTGGTCAGATCAACGTGTTCTGCTTGCTCATCGAAATTGAATATCCATATAATATGGGTATTATTCATTCGATAGAACAAATCACGTTCAGCTATTACGCTTACGAAAGTTGTACTTAACTGAAGTTCAAAAACGACATCTTGTCCTCTATATTTCGCATACACATCTGGTCGTCTCCATCGAAGAATGGGATGATTGCCCTTAAATGTGCTTTCAAGTTGTACTTCTGATACACCTTTTGTAGTTTTTAAGTATCTTGCAATTTCTGTTTTTAAGAACTTATGACGTTCTCCTTCGTTACATTTTGAATACTTAGCGCGTTCTATTTCTCGTTTGGTCTTTCCTGTCGTTGTTTTGCAATCACAATCATCACTATCTCTCAGATGTGAAAAGAAACGTGCAACCCCTCTTTGGGTTTTCCTACCAGAAATCTTTACCATCTGTCCACAATATTTGCAAATAAAGCGAGGTTTCTTTAGATAAATGGCCTTCTCTAATTCTGTTCTGACCTTAAAGACAACACTCTCGGGCTGAGAAAAGAATGATTTGGCAGATATGATTTTGTTTTCTTCTATATCTATTACAGTATCTATAGTACGTTTTGTTTTATCAACATCTCCAATATGAGTTGGAATACCATCAATGTAAGCGATATCTTCACCTTCTTCTAATACGATAGATGGTTCTGGTTGTTCATTATAAGGAACACCAGCTGTATTGTCTTCATTACCCCCAGAAACGGTATCACCAGGGAAATTGTTCAATTTCGACTTTAGTTCCTCTATTTTCTCATCTCTTTCTTTTATTTCTAAATCCTTGCCTGTAATTGTAGACTCCTTTTTGTGCAATTCACCATTTAGTCGCTTTATTTCAACATTTTTATTTTTGTTATCCTCTTGCAATCTTGCATTGTCTCTTTTCAATTGGTCAATTTGGTCCTGTACTTCATCATCGTCTATTGGGGATTCTGTCTTTTCTTTCAATTGTTGAATCTCTTTATCTTTTTCTTCTATCTGACAATTAAAGTTCTTAATTTCAGTTTCTTTTGCTGTTATTATTGCTTTTGTATCATGGAAACTTTCACCCAATTGACGAATTACCTCATCTTTCTCTTTTATCTGAAACTTCAAGTCCCTTATTTCATTTTCATTTGTAACAATTATTTCTTTTGCGTCATGCAAGTCTTTACTTACATCGTCCAAACGTTTTCTTATTTTGTTTGATTCCAATATTTCATGATCAAGCTTTTCTTTTTTCATCATAAGTTCATTAGTTACTTGATCAACCTGTTCCTTCAATAGAGTCTTATCCTGTATTAATGATTTGCAACGAGACAGATAACGACCATTATCTTCTGATAATCTCTTTTTCTCATGTAAAAGATTATCAATGTCTATATTATAAAACCTTCTAAGTAGTAGTTTCAATATATTCATAATGCAAAACTCTTTATCATTAATCAATACGGCTTCTCATTTATAATTTGATCAAACCTCTCGCTGACATCTACCATCCACTCTGGGAGTTTTTTCATTGCTTGGTATACCAAAGCATCAGGCATCTTCTTGTAGTAGGCGTAGGCCATGGGGCCTGCAATAGCAGCAAGGGTGTCTGCATCGCCACCAAGGGAGATGGCGAGTTTGATGCAATCAACATAGTCCTTTGAATCCAGGAAGCTGATGATGGCTGGGCCAACGGTTCCTGGACAAGTGGAGTAGAAGGTGTAGTCGTCGTGGATATCGGCATAGCTCTTGTTAGCCCAGTCTGGATAGTATTCATTTAAAAGATGTTCGCGCACGAAGTCCTTATCCTTGCCATTTTTCAGATGGAAGATGGTGAGGGCTGTGGCTACTGCACCTTTAATGCCTTCTGGGTGATTGTGGGTGGGCGCTGCTGTTTCTGTGGCCATCCGAATGCATTCTTCTTCAGTCTGAGCCAACCAACCTGCTGATGAGCAACGCATGGCAGATCCGTTGCCAAGACTGCGATAGGGTTGAGGCTTGTGACTGGAGAACCATTTCTTGAATGTAGAACTAAAACCAGCATGACGGTGTTCGTTGGCGCATTTCCAGAGGTTCATCGTCATATCGAGTTTGTCGATAAAGGCTTCTGCACAAGCAAAGGTCAGCACGGTATCATCAGTGAAGTGGGCCTTTGGGCTGAACATCTCCACCTTATCGTAATCCTTAATGCGACGAGTCTTCCCTTCGTAAGCACTCCCCGCAATATCGCCTATAGCCTCGCTGATTAAGTAATTCTGCATAAGCTTTTTGTTTTAGATGTTGCAAATATACAACTTTTTTCTGAACTTACAAAGGGATTGCTCGAAAAATGTTGTTCACAAGGCTTGTGGAGTCTTTTTTTGTTGCTATATTCAAGGATGTTTTATGCAAAAATCAAAATTTGACTTCACTAGTTCACTAAATGATGTAATTGATTGATATATAGTTGATTGCTGAAATGCATAGCTTCACTAACACTTCACTAAAGGTTCACTAATAGTTCACTAAAATCGGGCAAAATCGGTATTTCAATGTACAAAATGTGTACATCGACTTACAAAAGATACTGTTTGGGGTGGCGAAACAATATCTTTTGGGATGCAAAACGGTATCTTTTGGCATACCAAACAGTATCTTTGGATGGACTAAACTACATCTTTTGATAGTACTAAGCACCACTTTCCTTACTGAGGACTTCAAAATTCTCTCGAGAATTTAAGACTTTACTCCGAGTAAAGTCGGAGTTTACAGCTTACAAACCGGGAGTTTAGACGTTACTTTCGATCGTTTGCCTAAGCCCAAACGATTGTTCGCCTATAGCCAAACGATCGTTCGCCTATAGGCAAAATCAAACGCTATCATTTTGAGTGGTGAACTATTAGTGAATCATTAGTGAAGTGTTTGTGAACTCTTGATTTATTTATAAATGTGCTAAACTGCTGAAAGCCAAATAGATACAAAAAGTTAGTGAACCAGTGAAGTCTATTTTCGAAATTTCTGCAAAACATTTTTTTTCTCAGTGAAAAAATATCGCTAATCTTGTCATTATCTCAAGAAAATGTTGTATCTTTGCACCTTAGAAAATGAATAAACATCAATAAAAACACATTTAAAATGAAAGTAACGATACTGAAAAAAGTAAGAAACAAAGAAGTAATCAACCGTATTGAACTGGAGGAAGTGGCTCATGGCATTCGTGATGGCCTCGTTTCGAGGGGCGTGAAGGATCTGCGTGAGAAGTATCATCTGATGCAGACGGAGCGTCAGGAGGATGGTCAGGTGCTTACCAACTGGGTGGGTGGCGTCAAGCTGCCTCGCGTGTGTTTTGCGGCTGACTATGAGAACAAGAACCAGGAGCGACGGATGCTGGCCTATAACGGGCTGGTGGTGATTGAACTCAACGACTTGAACACCTACGAGGAGGCTGTTGCCCTCAGAGAGAAGACGAAGCGTCTACCCCAGACGATGCTGGCTTTCCTGGGTGCATCGGGCAAGTCGGTGAAGATTGTCTGTCGAGGCGAGCTCTATCCTGATTTGGTGGAGAAAGGCGTGAAACTGGAGGGTGCCGACCTGTTGCAGTTCCACCTTAATCTATATATGACGGCGTTGAAGGCTTATCAAACGCAGTTTGGCCTCGACATTGCCTATCTGGAGCCAAGGCTGGATCGAACCGTCTATCTGAGTGCCGATCCTGAGATGTTCTTCAACCCTCAAGCGACACCTTTCTATGCGGATACTAAGAAGAGCGACGAGATGGCTCCGCTGACGATCTCGGATGAGAGCGACGAGCTGATGCCTGGTAGGACGTTGGAGCGCAGCTATCACATGAATTACCTTTTTATCGTGGAGAATACGCTGGGTCATTACTTCGATCTGCCAGATGACAAGCGCCAGCAGGAGCTGTTGATGCTAATTGCCGTACGATGTCTGAACGAAAAGATTCCTCTGGCGCATGCTCAGGGCATGACAATGATGCATCCTGTGTTCTGCAACGACAGAGCGCTGGTGGAGAAGACCTTCCAGACGGTCTATGCTGTGACCCTGCAGGAGGAGTGGATGAAGAAGCATAAGTTCAAGCCCCTGAAGAGCATTCCCAACGATACCATCCAGATGATGAAGACGGAGATTTTCCTCAACTCGAACTACGATATGCGGAAGAATCTGATGACGGGTGTGGCTGAGTATCGTGAGAAGTTTTCCAGCGATCAGACCTTCAAACCGTTGACTGAGGAGGTGCGAAACGATATGACAATGCGGGCGACGCAACTGGGACTGAAGTCGTGGGATCGAGATGTGAACCGCTTCATCGATTCAACCCGCATCGAACAGTACGACCCAGTCAATGCCTGGCTCGATAAACTGCCTCAGTGGGATGGACATGACTATATCAAGGAGCTCGCAGCGAGGGTTCCGACGTTGCAGCCTCATTGGGAGATGTACCTCAGAATGTGGCTTGTGGGCATGGTGGCCCAGTGGACGGAGAGTGATAAGCAACTGACTGGTAATGCGCTTACGCCCTTGTTGATCGGACGACAGGGATGCGGTAAAACGCGATTCTGTAAGATTTTGTTGCCTAGAGAGTTGCGCGATTACTATAATGATAAACTTAACTTCAAGAACGAGTTCGATCTGAACATCGCGCTGACCTCGTTTGCGCTGATCAATATTGATGAGTTTGATAAGACCTCTAGTGGTCAGCAGATTGTGTTGAAGTATCTCTTGTCATCGAGTGATGTGAAGTTCCGTCCGCCATACGGCAAGACCATCAAGCAGTATCGTCGCTATACCTCGTTCATCGGCACCACCAATCAGCAGCAGCCGCTGGTGGATCCTACTGGTTCGCGTCGATTCGTCTGTGTGGGTGTGACTGGCAATATCGATTTTTCTGACAATCTGAACCATCGTCAGCTCTTCGCCCAGGCCCTTCACCTTTTTAATAATGGCGAGCGGTTCTGGTTGAACGATGACGAAATTGCCACGCTGATCCGCGAGAACGAACCCTACCAGAAGCTGAACGATCTGGTGGAGATGGTGGGCGAGACATTCAGGAGTCCCAACCCAGGTGAAGACTGGAAATGGTGGGGCCTGAGTGAGGTGAGCAGCCTGCTGGCCTCGCGCTACGACAACTACGACATCGACACCAGTTTCTCCAAACTGGGCTCAGCTCTCAGCAACCACCAGTTCGACTTCGAAAGCCGCCGCGTCAGCAAGCGCACAGAATACAAGTTGGTGGAGAGATAAATGTTTAAGAACTAAAAATACTATAGAATATGTCAAAAAGTCAATTACGCGTTGCGAGCATTGATGCCATGAGGGCGATGACGATGATGCTGATGTTGTTCGTCAATGATATTCCTGGGTTGAAGGGAGTGCCGCATTGGCTGTTTCATGCTACGGCTGAGGAAGATATGTTGGGATTCTCTGATACGATCTTCCCTGCCTTCCTGTTCTGTGTGGGTATGTCAGTTCCTTTCGCTATTGAGAATCGACGGAAGAAAGGTGATTCATCCTTCAAGGTGATGCGTCATGTTCTGTGGCGTGGCGTCGCTCTGATTGTAATGGGCCTCTTTATACTTAATCATCATGCGGTGACCTGTATGTCGGATCTCGTTTATTCGCTGTTGATGATTGCCGGCTTTTTCTTGATATGGACGGACTATGATCATAACGCCTTGAAAGAGAGGACTGTTGTTGTTCGTAGTCTGAAGGCGATCGGCATTCTGCTGTTAGTGGGTGTCTTTGTCTGGTGCTATGTCCATGGCGATCACTTCGAGACTGGTTGGTGGGGCATTCTTGGTCTGATAGGCTGGAGTTATCTGGTGACTTCCATCGTCTATCTGATGGGCTGTCGTCCATTGAACTGGGGCGTTATGGCTGTTGGTGTTGTCATGATTATTGGCATACTCTTGTATGTACCCAGTGCGTGGTCTGGACATGCGCTCTGTATCGCTGGTCTTCTGGCATCGATGCTGATGAGGCACTTCAAGCGAAAGGAGGCTCACGTGCAACTGATCGCTGTATTCTGGGCGATCGGTATTGTGATGCTGGTTGCTGGGATTTTGGCTCATCCTTATTGGATTATCTCAAAGATTCAAGGTACGCCCACGTGGGTGTTCTTCTGTCTGGCCATCTATTTCCCGCTCATGTCTGTGCTCTACTGGTTGATGGATGTGAAAGGCTACACATCGTGGACGTGGCTGATAGCACCAGCTGGTACTGCCACGCTGACTTGCTATCTGTTGCCTTACGTCTGGTATCCCGTGAGCGAAGCGCTCCATCTGCATCTGCCCCAAGGATGGTGGTATGGGGTGATGGGCATCATCCTCTCGTTGGTCTATTCGCTCATCATCATCCAAATTGTCAGATGGATGAAGCGGATCGGACTTGTGGTGAAATTGTAAAGATCAGATAAACAATCTGCCGATCTGGTAGACGAGGGCGGAGACCACCCAGGCTACGGCTGTGGTGTAGCAGGCTGCGAAGAGTGCCCAGCGCCAGGAGCCTGTCTCGTTCTTGATGGCTGCAATCGTGGCCACACAGGGGAAATAAAGCAGGATAAATATCAGGAACGCGTAGGCTGCGAGTGGTGTGATGCCTTCTTTGAGCATCTGTTGGCGCAGGTGGGTGTATTTCTCGTTGTCGTCGGAGAAACTGTCGTCATCGCCAAAGGAGTCATCGCCAGAATAGAGCACGCCAGTTGTGGAAGCCACAATCTCCTTAGCACCAGCACCTGCTATCAGGGCAACATCGAGTTTCCAGTTGAAACCCTGGGGCGTGAAGATGGGTTCGATGGTCTTACCCATGCGTCCGATATAACTCTGTTCTTGTTGCTGTTCTTGTGGCATGTCCTCATGATGCGGGAAATAGCCGAGAGCCCAGACGATGATGGAGGCGACGAGGATGATGCCTCCCATCTTCTTCAGGTATTCCTTACCTTTCTCCCAGGTGTGTCGCCAGATGGCCTTGGGTGTTGGCCAGCGATAGGGGGGGAGCTCCATCACAAAGGGGGTGTCTTCGCCCTTGATGACGAGCGAGGAGAAAATCTTGCTGATGATGACTGACATCAAGATACCTATGGCATAGAGCGAGAGCAATATCCACGAACGGTATTGCAGCGAGAAGAAGGTGCCGGCTATCATTATATAAATAGGTAGGCGCGCGGAGCAACTCATGAATGGCAGGATCATCATGGTGATGATACGTGAGCGACGGCTCTCGATGGTACGGGTAGCCATTACTGCCGGCACATTACAGCCAAAGCCCATGATAAGCGGAATGAACGACTTACCATGAAGCCCCATCTTGTGCATGAGCTTGTCCATGATAAAGGCTGCACGGGCCATATAGCCGGAGTCTTCCATCAGTGAGATGAAGAAGTAAAGGATGAGAATCTGGGGCAGGAAGACGATGACGGAGCCTACACCACCGATAACACCATCGACGAGCATGGCCTTCAGGGGACCATCGGCCATCGAGACACTGAGCTGCTCGCCCAACCAGGCCACTCCTTCTTCGATCCAGTCCATGGGATACTGACCCAGTGTAAAGGTGGTCTCGAACATGACGTAGAGCAAGAAGAAGAAAATGGGGAAGCCGAAGTACTTATGGGAGAGTACATGGTCGATGATGTGCGTGGTCTTATAGGTGTCTTTCTTTGTGCCAGTCTTGTATCTGGCTTCTTTGAGCGCACCATTGATGAAGCCGTATTTGGCATCCATGATGGCTGTCTCAGAGTCGTCGCCCGTCTCTTCCTTCACACGGGCTGAGGCCTTATCACGGGCGTTCGTCAGCTGGTGGAAGTCTTTCATACGGTTCTCTCCAGCCATGTGCTTACCCAGGTAGTCGAGCACCTGAGAGTCGTGCTCCAACAGCTTCAGCGAGAGGAATCGGGTGGAGTAGTGCTGGGTGATATGCTCATCGGCCTTCAGGTATTTTTGGATATGTGCGATACCATCCTCGATCTCATGACCATAGTTGATATGCAGGTGACGGAACGACTTGCTGGCACCTTCGTACACCTGGATGACAGCTCGGAAGAGTTCCTTGACACCCATACCGCTCTTGAACGAGGTGGGGATCATGGGCATACCAAAAAGGGTGCTCAGGGTGTCGAGATCAACCTGATCGCCACGACGTTCGAACTCGTCGTACATATTCAGGGCACACACCATGCGGATGTTCATGTCAACTAGCTGGGTGGTGAGATAGAGGTTACGCTCCAGGTTGGAGGCGTCGATGACGTTGATGACCACATCGGGCATCTTCTCCGTCAGGTGGTCTCTGACGTAGAGCTCTTCAGGCGAATAGCAGGAAAGAGAGTAGGTGCCAGGGAGGTCGGTGAGGTTGAACTCGTAGCCAAACATGGAGGCATGGGCCTCTGTGGCATCGACCGTGACACCAGAGTAGTTACCCACATGACCATGTGCGCCAGAGGCGAAGTTGAAGAGGGAAGTCTTGCCACAGTTAGGATTGCCTACCAGCGCCACATTGATGGTTCGGCGCTCTTTCATGGCCTCGTGCTGGATATAATCGTCTTCGTGGGTATGTGGGTTATCAGTGATGGAGAAATGAGTGGATTCAATCGGGGTATCAGCGGATACTACCTCGATATTATCAGCCTCCTGGTGGCGAAGGGATACCTCGTAGCCCATCAGCTTGTACTTGACGGGATCCTGCAAGGGAGCATTCAGGAGTACTTCGACCTCCTTACCCTTGATGAAGCCCATCTCGATGATGCGCTTACGGAATCCGCCATGACCTAATACCTTGACGATGATACCTTTCTCTCCAGTCTTCAGCTCTGATAGTTTCATATTACTTTCCTATTTTTGCTGCAAAGATACGAATAATATTCCTGCAACTCGGTTGCAACCCGCTTTATGAGGTGCAAAATACCTAAAAATGGGGATGCCCTATTTGAAAACCTTGATGGTTTGACCGTGCCTCTGTCGGATATATACCCCAGTTGGGGGATTCTTGACCTTCTGGCCTTTCAGATTATAATAGGTGGTAGCACGCTCGAGTTTCTCGAGCTCCATTCTTTCTTGTTCAATCTCAGTACTGGTCTTGATGGTAGACATAGCTGTCGATAACCACTCTTTTCTGTGCGTAAACCATTCCTGTGCATGAGCGATACAATGGGGAATGTCGTCATGATCCATATCCCAACGAATCTTATCCAATGCTACGGAATTGTTCATGGCAACTGCTTCTTCAGACTGGGCATAATCGTTCAAGAATGCCAAGATGCCTTCGAAGATCGCTGCAGAGTCATTCCTCCAGATATCTTTATACATTCTGAGAAAATCATCGCTATCTACATCAAACAGGTCGTGATAATAGAACACACCCATATTGTGTACTTCATCCCATTTATCCTCGTTCTTCATGCTACCTTCCAAATCCCAGAGGTTACCCATCATCAGTTTGGAATCACTGGTATCATCATATTTTGTGAGGTAGATATTCGATCCAGCTCCATCGCTGTTGCCTAAAATGTCACGAGCGAGCATCCAACGGGCAAAGGATTCTACATCAATATATTTAGAATAGGTACCATCGGAAAGGGACTCTTCTACTTTATTAATGAAATGAGCGAAATACGCCAGTTGCTCGTCCGTGATATCGTCTTTATCAGGATACTTGAACGTGTAATTCATATAGAGCCAGGGAATCCAGGTAAGATGGCTCTCGACATATTTGGACTCGCTCCACCAGTAGGGATCGAACTCTGCGATATAACCCGTTTCGCTGACATCAAGTCGGCTCTTTGGCTTACGCTTAACAGATTCTATGAGCATATAGACACCTTCGTAACTTCCATTCATGATGACATTGACATATCTGAAAGCAGGTGTCCACTGCATCTTCATCAACTCGTTGATCTTGAGACCAATCATATTGCGGATGTTCTCGTCGCGAATCAGGAGCCATTCCTTGTCTTTATAGATGCTGTCGTTGCCTCGGCATAGCAGGTCAGCTTTCTTCTGGAGCTTGATCTTATAGGGCCATTTGTCGCTGACTAATGCACTGGTGTTGCCTCGCACCTTGATGGTCATACCTGTTGAGTCCTTGATATATTCATGGCTGTCGTAGAGGGTTTCTCCCTTGAGTTGGATGTAGACTCGCCCAGGCAGTTTCTCTTCATCAGTGATGGTATTGCCAATCCAATCAGGGTTTTCTTTCTTTGCCGTTCGGAAGGTTGGCCTCTCACCAGTAATGGTCGTGATGTACATAACAGGTAGCCCAGCATCTGCCACTTTAGCAGAGTCGATCTCCTCACCCTGGCAAGGTGTTGAAATGGCGCAGAAAGCGATGGCTGTCATGCAAAACATCAATAAAGATTTCTTTCCCATATCATTGTCTTCAGTTAATTGATTATTACCTTTTTCCTTGTACCATCTTTCCCACAAATGATGTTGATACCTTGTTGTGGATACTTGCGAGGCCTGCCATTAAGGTCGTAAACACGCTCTTCCTGTTGTTCTATGGGAATGGTGTGAATGGCTGTAGCCTCAGCCCTGATGCTATCGATCGCATGAGTCAACCATGGTTCTCTTAATTCAAACCAATGAATGGCACATTCCATATAGTAATCGACATCTCTGGTATCCTTGTTGAATTTCTGGTTTTCTAATTCTGTAGATTTTGTGATGGCTTTCGCTTCGTTGCTCGACATGAAATCGGCGATCCGACTCTTGATATCCTGGAAGACGGTGGGGGAGAGGGCATCCCACAATTGAAAATAGGTGTTGATGAATTCCTTGTGCTGGGTATTGGGATTCATCAAATAAGAAAAGAAATGGTTATTGTGGACTGTGGCAAACTTTTCGGGGTCAACAAAAATCCCTGCCAAATCCCATAAGTTGGGCATCATTACCTTTGTGTTTTCAGTGTTGTCATACTTGGTGAGGAATAGATTAGAACCTGTTCCATCTGAGTTTCCCAAGAGTTCGTGTGACAGCAGCCATCTCGCAAAAGAGTCGATGTCAATATACTGTGTATAGGTTCCATTTTGTATGGACTGCTCCATCTGGGTAATCACCGTTTCAATATAGGTCAGTTGCTCTTCAGTGATATCCTCGGGCTGTGGATATTTGAACGTATATTTCAGGGGATTTTTCTTAAAAGAACTTTCCACGTATAATGGTTCATTCCACCAATATTGGTCATACTCAAAGATATAGCCTGTTTCATCTACATTGAGACGGCATTTAGGATTACGACGTACAGATTCGCACAACATATAAACCCCATAATAGTCGCCATTGACGAAAACATTTACATATTCGAAGGCTGGAGTCCATTTCATGCCGACAAGTTCACCCATCCAGAGGCCAATCATGTTGTTGAGTTTTAAGTCTTTGAGTAAAAGCCAGTTTTTATCCTTATAGATGCTGTCGTTGCCGCGAAAGAGCAGATCAGCCTTTTTCTCTAATTTTACTTTATAAGGTTTTGGGTTGTGATCCCATGCAGAGGCATTTCCACGAATTCTTATTCGCATGCCACTATTATCCTCTTCATAGTCACCGCTGTCGTAGACCACTTGATGATTCCTGGTCATTGTGAGTCTGCCAGGAACGTTTGTCATGTTGGTAATCGACTTCCCATTGTTGCCAGCAGGGTGGTTGACATAATCACACGTGGGGAGTTCGTGGTCTATTGTCTCTATTTCAATAACAGTCAGCCCTAAATTCTTGACGCTCTCAATACTTTGTGACCGAGCAGAGAAACTACCCAGCAACAAAAGAAGGCAGAGGAAAGAAAGGCTGTCATATCTCATTTCCCGAAAATGATTTGTGAGAGCAGATTTGAGAACTTAATCGCACCACTTTCCGTCAGATGACTGGAGTCGTTGAAGTCGTCGGACAGGAAGTCTTTATTAAAGAGGTATTCGTGATATTCCACACAGGGATATTGGGCATGGAGCTTCTCGGCAAACTGATGCATATCGTTCAGCACGATGGGATGGATCAACTCCTGATAGGTCTTGTAAACGGGTGGGGTGATGAGGATGAGACGAACTCCTTTCTGCTGGGCTTGCCTGGCCACCCGCTCATAGATATTCCAAATCCTGGCATAGGCTTCCTGGTCGATGACTTTGGTGGTGTCCAGAAGAGAGGGCACAGCACGATAATCCCAGTCGGCCAGTCGGTCTTTGATGTCGAGCTTGACATAACCCAGCGAGTCGCATTCCTGCAACTTCTGACGGTTGTTCCAGAAGCGAGACATATAGTTGAGTCTGGAGTTCAGGATCTCAGACCAGTAGCGGATGCCATCTTCGCGAATCCCCATATATTTGGTGTGCATACAACGGCAGGTGCCAGTAAGATCCTCTGTGACAGTCTTGGTGTTGGGGTTATCGCCTTGTCGCTCAAAGAAGAAATTGGTATAGTCGATGGGCATGACGAGCACCTTCAGACTATCCAGCTTTGGGACATATTTCTCTGCCAGGGCTGCATCGTATTCCATCAGACGGGCGGAGATGGCGAGGTTGAAAACACCGTCGCCTACCAATTCCGGTTTAACAGCCTCTTCAATATGAGAACTGCCCAAGAGCAACACCTTGATATCCTTTTGGTGCTCCTCGACATACTGGGCTTTGTAGGCATAGATATTCGGACGGAAAAGTAGGGCCACCTCGATGAGGATGCACATCAGGAGAAGCAGGGCTCCGAAACTGGCGAGGGTGATCAGGAATTTCTTCATACGCTTAGAATTGGAAATAGATAAATGCCTGGCTCTTGCCTGTAAACGTGATGATCAGGAGGATGATGAAGAGATAGAAGGCAAAGCGTATCCATTGGTTGCTGAACAGTTTGAATGCATGCAACTGAAGGGCATGCTCTTCTTTGCGCTGGATCCACTCGATGACCAATAACATCAGTCCGAAGAGGATATAGAGTTTTCCGTAACTGTCGATGATGTTGGGGCCGGAGAAGCCATTGGATACCATCGCATACAGGTACTCAAATGCCTGGGCGATGTTCTCTGCATGGAAGATCACCAAGCCAATGGCCACCAAACAGTAGGTAAGTATCATCTTACCAAAGTCCTTCAGGAAGGGCAGTCCGTGGTCGTTGGCCTTCAGCTTCTTGTTCTTGCCAAAGGCACCAGAGAGGATCAGAGGGATAAACAGCAGACCATGATAGAAACCGAAGACGCCGTATGTCCAGTTAGCACCATGCCACAGACCAATCAGAATGAGATTGATCATCGCTGCCATCACAATGCCCCAGTTGCCGATATTCCTGAAGGCGATGTTCAGAGGCATAAACACATAGTCGGTGATCCAGCCAGTGAGTGACATGTGCCATCTGCGCCAATATTCAGCCATGTTCCTTGCTAAGAAGGGGTGGTTGAAGTTGCGGTTTACCTGATACCCCAGAAGCTTACCCACGCCAATGGCCATATTCGAATAACCGTCGAAGTCGGCATAGAGCTGGAGAGGATAGAGCAGGGCTGCTGCGAGGAGCATGGTCGAAGGCATACCTTCAATATTATTCCAAGCCTGATTGGTGATGATAGCCAGATTATCGGCAATGCACATCTTCGTAAACATACCCCAGAGGATCTGTCTACAACCGTCTGCTGCCAGAGGATAATCTAAGGTGTGAACCTTCTGCATCTGAGGCAGAAACTTATCCGGACGATCGATAGGACCAGAGAGAATGGTAGGGAAGAAGGCGATATAAGCCGCAAACTCTGTCAGATCCTTGCTGGGCATGATATGCTCGCGGTGGATCTCAATGATATAACTGATGAGCTTGAATGTGAAGAAACTTACACCGATGGGCAGGATGATGTTCAAGGTACTCCAGGATACCTGTAGTCCGATGGCACTCAACAGATCAGCCAGCGACTCTGCGAAGAAGTTCAGGTATTTGAAATAGAGCAGGAGTGCGACGCCCAATACCACACTAAAGGTGGTGATATGTGAGGCTGCCTTGGTGTGGCCTTTGTCCATCTGACGACGCAGCCAATGACCAATAAGCCAGAAGACGATGGTAGAGCCCAACAGCAGTGGAATCATCTGCCAGTCGGCATAGCCATAGAAAACATAGCTGACCACCAGAAGCCAGAGGTTCTGGAACTTCGGGGTCTTCCTGGATACCGGCAGGTAGTAGATGAAGAAGACAATGACGAAGAAAATGAGGAAGCTATAGGAATTGACTACCATCTCACTTCAGCTTCTCCTCCATTGAATTGACCATCTCTCCCACATTGCGCCATTTCATAATTTCAAGTGAGGTAAACTTGATGCCAAAGGCTTTCTCAATGGCCACAATGAGCTGGATATGACTGAGTGAGTCCCACTCTTCGATGTCATTAGCGCTGGTCTCATCGGTCAGTTCTACCTCGTCCAGGTCCAACACATCGATAAATATTTCATTTAACTTGCTGAAGATTTCTTTTCTTTCCATATATTTTTTATTTAACTTCTATATAGCATTCTTTGGGTTGATAAGCGGTGACATCCAATATATAACGGGTTCCTTCTAGTTGCTTGAATCCGAGTGCTGGATAGTGGTTCTCTACCATCTTGTTCTTGGGGGTGGGCAGGTATTCGCCTATGATGCGCTGATAGCCAGCAGCTTTGGCGCGTTCTACCATCGTGTTGAGGGTGAAGTTCTCCATGCCTCGCTTCAAGACTCTGCAACTCATCAGCCAGGTGTCGACAAAGAGGGTTTCTTCATCCAGTTTCTTCATGACGATGACAGCAATCAGACCATTATCACCAAACTTATCCTCCAACGTAAAGCTGAGGTCGATGACATCAGGATTCTCAGCCAGTGCCTTGATATCTGCCTCCGTATAACGAACAGTACGCAGGTTGAACTGGTTGCTGCGCTGGGAGAGCTGGGCCACACGAGGGGTGTTAAAGGCTGTAAAACCACTTACCTCAGACACCATATCGAGTGATTGCAGGAAGTCTGCCTCGTTGCTGAATGTCTTCTGAAGCGATACACGTTTAGCCTCTACCTGATACTGTTTGGTTCTGTCCTTATCAGCCAGACTATAGGATGCAGTCTCAAAGAGATTGAGTCCGTAGAGGTATTCGAGATACTCTCCAGGGTCCACTGGCAGTTCTGGCACGGTAATACCTGGGATGTTTTCTCTGACCATGTTTCTCTCGAAAGGATTATCGTCGAGGAACACCATAGAATCGAATCCGATATTGAGAATGCTCTGGATGGTGCGGATATTATCCACTTTGGTTTCCCAGTTAGCCTGGAACACGGCGATATCCTCCAGTTTCAATACCATATCAGGATGCTTTTCAAAGGGCTCCTTAGCTGTCTCCTCATTGTTCTTCGAGGCCACACAGATAATGATACCACGCTGTTTGAGTTTCTTGACCCACATCTGGAACTCTGTGAAAGCCTTTCCGATGCCCAGTCCATGGCCCAGTTGGATACCCTCCAGTCCATCGTCACCAATGACACCTCCCCAGACAGTATTGTCGAGGTCGAGGATCAGACACTTCTTAAACTGTCCCTTTATGGCACAGATGATATCTATCACACGTCCAGCCACATAGGGTAGGACATCGATGCTCAGAATCATCTCTGTGCTCACATAGATATTGGGAGAAAACAGTTGGTCGCGACCCAGTTTGTTCTGTACATTGGAGAGATCGCAGATAAACAGGTTGGCATACTGCTGCGACAGATCCATCAGTCCCATATTGAGCTTCCTGACTTGATAGGTGAGGGAAGAGGATACTTTGGTCGCATAACTGCCAAAAACACTATCGTCGATCTCTGGGTAGTCGAAGCAGATGACCTTCTTATTAGCCAACAGAGGATTCTCGCAGATAGACTGAACGAAAGCCAGACGATCGTCTGCCAGTGTCATCTGCTGGTCAGGAGACAGCAGACTATGTTTCTCTCCCAATTTATGGGTAGACTGGAACAGCACGATGAAATCGGCATCAAATGTATAGAGATCACTCGTCGGATCCAGGAACTGGCGCTCTACCTGGTTGTACTCAGCCTCAAACAGATCCATCTGCCAGCCTCGTTCTATGGCTGTTCCCTTCAGGGCTGTAGCCAAGAACTGGGTAGCGGTATCACCCACCAGAGCCACTTTGATCTGGGGTAATCCTTCTGGACAATGCTTGACTGACTTCTTGAGTTCTTGAAATGAGCGCATAATTCCTTTATTCTGTTTCGAAATAGTTCTCCAGTTCTGTCTTGGCACTACCGTCGGTATTATCCATGTTCTTGATCACCTGTCCTTTTTCGAGCAGGGTAATACGGGTGGAGATATCAACGGTATGAGCCAGATTATGACTGGAAATGAGAATGGTAGCACCTGTCTCATGGTTATATTCTGTCAGAACATGTTTGAGCGTGTTCTGCGAGGAGGGATCGAGGAAGTTGAAAGGCTCGTCGAGAATCACCAGCTTCGGGCGATTGAAAAGGGCAGAGATGATACCCACCTTCTGTTTGTTACCAGCAGAAAGGTTACGGATGAGTTTCTTCTGGCCGAAGATCTCACCATTGGCCAGTTTCTCAAAGTCCTTCAGACGATCATCTACCTGAGCCTGGGTCATATTAGTGATCTTACCGATAAAGGCGAAATACTCCTCGGGGGTCATGAAGTCAATCAGAAAGCCCTCGTCAATATAGGCACCTGTTGTAGCTTTCCATTCTTCACTCTGGGCAGGATTGATACGATCGAGTTCTACTTCTCCATCATCAGGTTTCAACAGATCCAGCAGCATACGGAAGAGCGTGGTCTTACCAGCTCCGTTATTTCCTACTAAACCCAGGATATCCCCATCGTTGATGGTCAACGAAGGAATATCACAGGCTACCGTATTTCCAAATGACTTCTTGAGATTCCTAATAGTAATCATAACTTTTCACTCTTCACTTTTCACTTCTACACGATTCCTTTGCCGTGGCAGTTCTTGAACTTCTTGCCACTGCCACAAGGACAGGGATCGTTGCGTCCTGGCAACTTATCCTTGATGATCGGGGTGCGAGGCTGCTGGGCACGAGTATCGTGCTGAGCTGCTGCTGCCTGGTTGGGATCAGACAACTGCTCTTCACCGATCTGCTGCTTGCTCTCCACATACTGCTGACGCTGGGTGCGCTGTTCAGGTGCAGCTTCCTGTACCTGCTGCTGCATCTCAGGAATCTGAGCACGAGTCAGGATAGAGGTGATGCGGTTATACATCTCATTGATCATGTCGTCCCATACCTTGGCACTCTCGAGCTTGAAGATCAGCAGAGGATCTTTCTGCTCGTAAGAGGCATTCTGTACAGAGTGTTTCAGTTCATCGAGCTGACGGAGATTCTCCTTCCATGAGTCGTCGATGATATGAAGCAGGATGCTCTTCTCGAACTCCTTCACGACTGACTTCGACTCTGTCTCGTAAGCCTCCCTCAGGTTACAGGGGATGTTATACATCTTGCGTCCATCGGTGATAGGTACCATGATGCGCTCATACATCTGTCCCTGGTTCTCATAAACCTGTTTGATGATTGGCTGTGCAACAGTCTGTATGCGCTCGGTCTTGCGGTTGAAGTTGCCGATAGCTGCCTGGAAGGCATTCTCTGTCAACACATCATGGGGCTGATTGATGTACTCGTCGCTGCTGAAGGGAACCTCCATAGAGAGTACATGCAGGAACTCCTCCTTACAACCCTGATAGTCGCCAGAGTTCTCGATGATATTCACCACACGGTCCCAGATGATATTGGCGATATCCATACCGATGCGCTCACCCATCAGGGCGTGACGACGCTTCTCATAAATGACAGTACGCTGTTTGTTCATCACGTCATCATACTCAATCAGGCGCTTACGGATACCGAAGTTATTCTCCTCCACCTTCTTCTGGGCGCGCTCGATGCTCTTAGAGATCATGGGCGATTCAATCATCTCACCTTCCTTGAAGCCCAGACGATCCATCACTGAGGCAATACGCTCAGAAGCGAAGAGTCGCATCAGCTTATCTTCCAGTGAAACGAAGAAAACAGATGAACCCGGGTCACCCTGACGACCAGCACGACCACGCAACTGGCGGTCTACACGACGGCTCTCATGGCGCTCTGTGCCGATGATGGCCAGACCACCAGCAGCCTTTACCTCAGGCGAGAGCTTGATATCAGTACCACGACCAGCCATGTTGGTGGCGATCGTCACAGCACCCTTACCGTTTGTGCTCTGACCAGCGAGCGCCACGATGTCTGCCTCCTTCTGGTGCAACTTGGCATTCAGCACCTGATGGGGGATGCCTTCGCGCTTACCAGTCTCCGGATTCACATACATATCGAGCATGCGGCTGAGTAACTCAGAAATCTCCACAGAGGTAGTACCGATCAGCGTCGGACGACCCGCATTACGCATCTTCACGATTTCCTCGATGACAGCCTTATACTTCTCACGGGCAGTCTTGTAGACGCGGTCATCCTGGTCGTTACGAATCACAGGACGGTTGGTTGGAATCTCCACCACATCGAGTTTGTAGATATCCCAGAACTCACCGGCCTCGGTAGAAGCAGTACCTGTCATACCCGCCAGCTTGTGATACATACGGAAGTAGTTCTGCAAGGTGATCGTTGCAAAAGTCTGGGTAGCAGCCTCCACCTTTACGTGCTCCTTGGCCTCCACAGCCTGGTGCAGACCATCACTCCAACGACGGCCTTCCATGATACGACCAGTCTGCTCATCCACGATCTTCACCTCACCGTCGATCACCACATACTCATCATCCTTATTGAACATACAGTAGGCCTTCAGCAACTGCTGCAGGGTGTGAACACGCTCACTCTGAACAGCATAGTGGTTCAGCATCTCGTCTTTCTTGTCCAGACGCTCCTGATCTCCCAGACTGGTATCTGCTTCGAGGGCAGAGAGTTCTGTGGTGATGTCGGGCAGCACGAAGAGCTCGGCATCGTTTACCTGATTAGCCAACCAAGCTGTACCCTTATCTGTCAGATCGCATGAGTTGAGTTTCTCATCCACCACGAAATACAATGGTTCGATACACTCAGGCATACGACGGTTGTTGTTCTCCATATACACCTCTTCCGTCTTGAGCATACCAGCCTTGATACCTTCTTCAGAGAGGTATTTGATCAATGGCTTGTTCTTCGGCAGCGCCTTATGTGAGCGGTAGAGCGACAGAAAACCGGCTTCTGTCAACTCCTTGTTGTTGGTCTTCTGTCCTTCAGAGATCTTCTGCTTGGCATCAGCCAGATACTGGGTGGCCAACTGGCGCTGAACATTGACGAGGCGTTCTACCAGTGGCTGGTACTCCTCGAACATCTGGTCATCACCCTTGGGAATCGGACCAGAGATGATCAGTGGAGTTCGGGCATCGTCGATCAACACAGAGTCGACCTCATCGACGATGGCGTAGTTGTGTGAGCGCTGTACGAGATCCTGTGGTGAGATGGCCATGTTGTCACGCAGGTAGTCGAAACCGAATTCATTGTTGGTACCGAAGGTGATATCTGCCTGATAAGCCTTACGACGAGCCTCAGAGTTTGGCTGGTGCTTGTCGATACAGTCTACGCTCAGTCCATGGAACATATAGAGCGGTCCCATCCACTCCGAGTCACGCTTGGCCAGATAGTCGTTCACGGTTACCACATGAACGCCGTTTCCGGTCAGTGCATTCAGGAACACGGGGAGCGTAGCCACGAGGGTCTTACCTTCACCAGTGGCCATCTCAGCGATCTTACCCTGATGCAGAACGACACCACCAAACAACTGAACGTCGTAGTGGATCATTTCCCATTTCAGGTCGTTGCCGCCTGCTGTCCAGTGGTTGTGATAGATGGCCTTGTCGCCTTCGATGGTGATAAAGTCCTTCTTGGGATCACCAGCCAACTCACGGTCAAAGTCTGTAGCAGTGACGATGGTCTCTTCGTTCTCAGCGAAACGCCTGGCTGTCTCCTTCACGATGGCGAATACCTCGGGCATCACCTCATCGAGGGCCCTCTCGTAAATCTCGAGCACTTCCTTCTCGATCTTATCGATCTTGTCAAAGATATCGGCACGCTCTTCAATAGGCGTGTCCTCGATGGTGGCCTTCAGCTCTTCGATACGGGCTCTCTGCTCCTTGGCAGTATCCTGTACTTGCTGACGTATCTCTTTTGTGCGCTGACGCAGCGCATCATTATCCATTTGTTCTACTTTCGGTGTCATGGCTTTAACCTTTTCCACCAAAGGTTGAATCAGTTTCATGTCGCGGGTGGACTTGTCACCGAACAGCGACTTCAAAATCTTGCTGAAATTCATGTTGATATTTACTATTTACTAATTATCTATTTACGATTTGTTGATAAACGGCTGCAAAGGTACAAATAAAATTTGTAACTGCCAAATTTATCAGAATAAAGGTGTAGAAAAGCAGGCATTAGGTGCCCTGATGCGTATGGCCTTGGCAATTGTCGGGGCTATACGTTCTGTGCTGACAGGGGTTTGTATGGTAGCAGCCTGGATGCCTGTTCCATACACGATAATAGGGATATATGCCAGCTTGTTTTTGAGTTGTGTCTTCTCGTGGGTATCTTCATTCTCTATCTGCCAACCAGGAGCAGTCTGGATCACCAGATCACCGATATGGGCTTCAAGGGGATGGCTCTCCACCTCTTTCACACCAGCCATCTGCATGAGGAAGGAACGACCTTTCTGGAGCACTTCATCCACACTGATGCGTTTGGTCTCCAACAGTCTGTGATTCAGATAGATCTGGTTCTGATAACAGGCATCCACATACTTGCCGGATCCCCAAAGGGCTCCGAAGTACATGTTCATGAGGTTGGCCGATCGGTTTATATAAAATGTACCTGTGGGTATGCGATAGTGCTCATATTCAGCCTGTGAGGCGGTGTCATAGCCAGTGCCGGTAACAACATAAAGCGTGTGGCCTTGTCCTACCTGTGCCTCTATGCCTCCCATCAGTCGGGCTATCTCTGCATCGAGTTGGGTGTAAGCTTGAGAGCTCTTGTCTGAGGCATCGTATGTCAGGAACAGCAAGTCGGGGATGCTGTCTTGGCCTAAGGCACTTTCTCTGACACATTGTAAAGCCCGTTCGGTGATATCACCCTGCGACCATTTCTTTTTGGGATGGTCATTCCAGTAGGCATGGTCAGCCGCATGACCCGCTGACAGAATGGCAGCGTCGGCAGTCGGAGCCACGGAAAACACCTTTCCCCGTCCTTCTGTGGCCATCTTCAGTTCATCGCCCAGCGTTGAAACGGCGGTCTGCTGGGCAGAAACAGGTTGTAGGGTCTCACGGTCTATCCAGTGCTCACCGGTAATGGCGTGATAGAATGGGGTAGTACCTGTCACCACTGTGGCGATGGCTGAGGCTCTGTCCGGACTGAATGGATAGGAGGCATGCTCAAATACAAGTCCTTCTTTCCATAGTTTCCTGAAGCCATCATCGCCATAGTGTGGCATCAGACCTTCCAGCCTGTCACTCCTCAACTGGTCGATGGTGATATTCACTACCAGTCGCGGTACAGGTCTGAAACCCTCCAGACCTTGTGCCTCGGCTTGCAGTGCCAGCACGGACAACAGCGTGATATATAGATACCTATTCTTCAAACTTCAATATTTTGCATTAATTGCTACTCTGGTCAGCAAACATAGTGCCACAATCACCATGCCTTCCGCATAATCCTGGAAAATACCGCCTATCAGGAAGAGGACTGCCAATGTGGCAAGTATGCGCCACCAACGGGTCTTGCGCCTTCTGGCAACAGGCAGGATATAGAAAAGTGCTAACGGATTCAGCAAAATAAGCTGTAGATTGGTACTGGTGGTGGGGTGTTGCGAGAAGAGCATCACAAACAATACACATCCTGCCAGTCCTTGGAGGGTCATCAACAGCAGATTCCACCAGACGAAAGTCTTTTTGCGCTTCCATTCCAGGAGAACGATCAACAGCGAGAGTGCCAACAGCAACCAGGCACATTGTGAGGGTGTCAATGGGAAATCCTCCTCAATCATCTGCACACCTGGTGTTACGATCATCCTTCTTTCTTTCACCAGCGGACGATAGAGTCCGTTGTCCAAAATGGTCGCGCGGTCAAAGTCGTATAAAAGGTTCTCGGGCAGGAATTCCTGTTCCCTCATGGTGGTCTTCTGATCAGCCTTCACACCGAGTAGCATGTCATTGCCAAAACGTGCCCAGGGATGGTTTCTGGTCGAGCTATGAATCATCTCTCTGTATGATAGCTTATAGTCCTCACGCTCAGCGTATTTGACTGTTCCGTTGATGCTTTGCTCGATGATGTTTCTGGGGCGTGTCGAACAGTTGTCGTAGAAGTAATTATAGCGGTAGATTCTGTTCTCTGGCAACAGGTTCTGTCGCAGGGCCTCACGCAGGTTTGCCTTCTCCTCATTGGTCAGGTTGATCACCTGTTCCGTCACACTGCTGCCCCAGTAGCTGTAGTAGTTGCAGAAGCTGTTAAATGGGATAGGCCCCAGCTCGTAGTCGGTGAGTCCGAAGACGAAGCGCAGTATAAAGTAGGGCTTGTCGAAGTTGAAGATGCCCCAGTTATAAGCAATGTCCTCTCCGGCATGGTGGCCTTGTGTGTGCAAGTCGTGCCAGCGGAGGGCGGAATGGCCATAGAGACTATAGATTTCCTCATGGGGTGAGCAAGTCAGCAGACTGACCTCTACTGAATCATAATACTCCAGTTGAGGCATTGGGTTGCCCTGTGCCTGAGTCGTGGTTAGGAAGCCTGTCATGAGCAGGCAAAGAATCCTAAAAAAGTTATTTTTTTGTTTCACGATGCAAAATTACTCTATATTTTTCACTAAAAAGCGTTTTTCTCGAAATTTTTCAATAATTTTGCACGCTGAAATGAATTTCGATAGAAAAAAGAACCAAATATGAATAGATTTTTGAGTTGCCTCCTGTTGGCAGCTATGACGACAACAGCCTTCGCACAGAGTGGCACAAACTCCCCCTATAGCCAATATGGTCTGGGTGATTTGTCTGATCAGGGCGTGGGTTTCAATAAAGGAATGAACGGTGTGGGCTTGGCTTTCCATCGTGGTTGGGAGGTTAATCCACTCAACCCTGCTTCCTATTCGTCTGTTGACTCCCTGTCGATGATCTTCGATGCTGGATTGTCTGGGCAGATCACCAACTATAATGAGAATGGTACGAAACTGAATGGCAAGACTGGTGGTTTCGATTATGCTGTCGGTCTTTTCCGCGCTTTTAAGAATGTCGGTCTTTCCTTCGGTGTGATGCCTTATTCCAATGTAGGCTACAAATACAGCACGACCACCCGTTTGACGGATATGCAGACCTCTGTGGTTTCCACCTATCAGGGCTCTGGTGGCTTCAACCAGTTATTCATCGGAGCAGGTTGGAAGATTTTCAAACCCATCTCCTTCGGATTTAACTTCTCCTATCTGTGGGGCGATGCCAACCGTAATATCACGACCAGCAGCAACTCTACCATCAATAATCTGTCGAAGAAGTACGAAGTATCAGTTAGCAGCTATAAGCTTGATCTGGGTCTGCAGTTTATGCAGCCGTTGAGTAAGACCGATATGATTACCATTGGTGCAGTGTATAGTCCTGGTCATAAGTTGAAAGCCGATCCTACCTGCGATATTATCAGTACCAACTCTTCTATCAGTAAGTCGGATACCACTTCATTTACCATTACCGATGGGCTGGATCTGCCCACCTCTTATGGCATAGGTATTGGTTATAACCATGGTACGACACTGCGTGTGGGAGCTGATCTGCAGGTTCAGAAGTGGGGAAGTCTGGATTTCCCAGCCTACGAGAACGAGAACTACACCCTCCACTCAGGCTTGTTGAAGGACAGTTATAAGGTCAATGCGGGTCTGGAGTGGTTGCCCAGGATGATGAGTCGCCGCTTCTTTGAGCGAGTCCGTTATCGTATCGGTGCAGGCTATACTACACCTTATTATAATATAAATGGGCACGAGGGTCCCAAGGCGTATGGCGTCAGTGTGGGTTTCGGTATCCCCATCATGAATGGCTACAACAACCGCTCTGTGCTGAATATCAGTGCCCAGTGGCAGCATCGTTCAGCCGATCAGCTCATCACGGAGAATACCTTCCGCATTAATATCGGACTGACATTCAACGAAAGATGGTTCGCTAAATGGAAGGTGGAGTAGAAGTGAAAAGTTTATGTTGAAGGATGCGTTGAACATGAGGGGAATAGTGTATGTGATACTGTTCACTGTTCACTTTTCATTTTTCATTTGCTCTTGCGAGGAAGCGCAAGAACACACCGCCCCTGCTATCAACGAGACCGACTCTGTGTCGATGATGACCTCCTATGGCGTTAACACGCTGATCAGCGACTCTGGTGTCATCAAATACAAGATTGTCACAGAGCGCTGGGATGTGAATGTGGTCAGGAATCCCTCACGATGGACCTTTGAGAAAGGCGTGTTCTTCGAACAGTTCGATGAGAAGTTCCATGTCGAAGGCTATATCCAGGCCGACTCTGCCTGGTATTACGACCAGCAGAAACTCTGGCATCTGCGGGGCAGGGTACGCATCCGTAATGTCAACGGACTGGTCTATGAGAGCGAGGAGCTCTATTGGGATGGTATCAAGCATGAGCTCTATTCCAATGTCTTTTCCAAGGTCACCACGCCTGAGCGCACGATGGAAGGCACCTATTTCCTCAGCGATGAGAAGATGACCCATTACACGGTCAGCAATTCCAAAGGCTCCTTCGAGCGTGAGGATATGACTGGCGAAAAGAAGGAGGAGACGCCTCCGACGACAGCCGACAGTCCGCAGGACACCATACAACAGGAGCCCATCCTGCGTCCGCAGACCCGGAAGCATGCCAAAGGACAATAAAGCAAATTCAGAATCCCAATGATAACTCTTATAGTGGCTCTGCTCATCACGATGCTTTTCTCCGCCTTCTTCTCGGGGATGGAGATCGCGTTTGTGTCCAGCAACCGCCTATTGGCTGAGATGGATCGTGAGAAGAACGGCCTCTCGCAGAAGGCTATTGCCATCTTCTATCAGCATCCCAACAACTTCGTGTCGACCATGCTCGTAGGCAACAATATCGCCCTAGTCATCTATGGTATCCTGTTTGCGAAACTCTTTGATACCACGCTGTTTGCCCCATTGAGCGATGGGATGCGCGTGACTGCCGACACCCTTCTTTCTACGCTGGTGGTGCTGTTTACAGGCGAATTCCTGCCAAAGAACATCTTTAAGAACAATCCCAACATGATGCTCACGATCTTTGCCATTCCCGCATGGATCTGCTATGTGTTGCTCTATCCGATATCCCGCTTTGCTACGCTGCTTTCCAAAGGTCTGTTACGCATGGTCGGTATCCGGATGCGCCGTCAGGACGAGGAGAAAGAATTTACGAAGGTCGACCTCGACTATCTGGTACAAACCAGTATCGATAATGCCGACAGCGAGGACGAGATCGGTGAGGAAGTGAAGATCTTCCAGAACGCGCTGGACTTCTCTGAGACGAAGATACGCGACTGTATGGTGCCTCGTACGGAGATTGATGCTGTAGAGGATACGGCCACCATTGAGCAACTGAAGCAGGTATTCATCGAGAGTGGCCATAGTAAGATTGTGGTTTATCACGAGGATATCGACCATATCATCGGCTACATCCACTCATCCGATATGTTCACGGCTAAATCCGCGCGGTGCGCGGATTTAGTCCGTGAGATCTCGTTTGTTCCTGAGACCATGCTGGCCTCGAAACTGATGAAGCAGCTCATGCAGCAGAAACGTTCGTTGGCCGTGGTGGTCGATGAGTTCGGTGGTACCAGTGGTCTGGTGTCGCTTGAGGATATCATGGAGGAGATCACGGGCGAGATTGAGGATGAGCACGATAATACGAATCTGGTGGCCAAGCAGATAGGCGATCAAGAGTACATCCTTTCGGCTCGTTTGGAGATCGAGAAGATCAACGAGCTGTATGCGCTCGACCTGCCGGAAAGCGATGATTATATGACACTTGGCGGACTGATTCTCCATGAATATCAGTCGTTCCCGAAACTGAATGAGATCATCCGTTTTGGTCGGTTTGAGTTCAAAATCGTTAAGAATACAGCAACAAAAATAGAACTGGTGCGGCTAAAAGTACTAGAATAAGTGAATTTTCCCCAAAAAATTCTTTTGTTTCAACAAAAAGTAGTAATTTTGCACGCGTTTTATGAAATTAAAAACAAAAAATAAATATTTATGGCAGCTTTAGGTAAAATTAGAAAGAGGGGAGTAGCCCTCGTTATTATCATCGGTCTGGGCCTCTTCGCCTTCATTGCAGAAGAAGCCTTCCGTTCTTGCGAAGCCACCAAGAACCAGCAGCGCCAGCAGATCGGTGAGGTATTAGGCAACAAAATCACTGTACAGGAGTTCCAGGCTCTCTATGATGAGTATATGGATGTTCTGAAGATGACACAGGGCATCGACAACCTCAACGAGGAGCAGCAGAACAGCATCAAGGATGAGGTATGGAACTCTTATGTCAACGAGCAGATCATTGCTGACGAGGCAGCCAAGATTGGTCTGACTGTCACCGATGAGGAACTGCAGAATATGATGAAGGAAGGCACCAACCCCATGTTGCTGCGCTCACCCTTCGTGAATCAGCAGACGGGTCGCTTCGATGTGACCATGCTCACCAAGTTCTTGGACGACTATAAGAAGAACGCCAATAATCCTCAGCTCGCAGAGTCTTATCAGAAGATCTACAAGTACTGGCAGTTCCTTGAGAGACAGCTTCGCACACAGACGCTTTCTCAGAAGTACCAGGTTCTGATTCTGGGTAGCCTCCTGTCTAACCCCGTTTCAGCCAAGATGGCTTTCGATGGCATGAACCAGGAGAGCGACATCCAGCTGGCTTCTATCGCTTACTCTTCTATCAACGACAACGATGTGAAGGTCGACGACAATGAGCTCAAGGCCAAGTACAACGAGGAGAAGGAGATGTTCAAGCAGACTGTTGAGACCCGCGACATCAAGTATGTCAGCTTCCAGGTGGTTGCTTCTGCTGCCGACCGTGCAGCCCTTCAGAAGACGATGACCGACGCAGCCAACAAGCTGGAGAGCGGTGCTACACCAGCTGAGGTGGTTCGCAAGGCTCAGTCACAGATCCCTTATACAGGTCTTGCCGCTACCAAGCGCGCTTATCCTTCTGATATCGCAAACATGCTCGACTCTCTGTCAGTAGGTCAGACCAGTAAGGTGTTTGAGACACAGTACGACAACACCCTGAATGTGATCAAGCTGATCTCTAAGTCTCAGATGCCCGACTCAATCGAGTATCGTATGATCCAGATTGCCGGTCCCACCGCTGAGGAAGGCCACAAGACGGCCGACAGCGTTTACAATGCCCTCAAGGCTGGTGCCGACTTCGAGGCCCTTGCCAAGAAGTACAACCAGACCGCCGAGAAGCAGTGGATCACATCGGCTATGATGGAGAGCAACGGCGTTGTGGAGGAGGAGATGAAGAACTACATCCAGACCTTCAATACCCTCGGTGTCAACGAGATCAAGAACGTAGAGTTTGCCCAGGGCAACATCATCGTTCAGGTAACTAACCGCAAGGCGATGGTCGACAAGTACGACGTTGCTGTTATCAAGCATAGCATCGATTTCACCAAGGATACTTATTCTGATGCCTACAACAAGTTCAGCCAGTATGTCAGCGAGAACAAGACCCTTGCCGATCTCGAGAAGAACGCTGCCAAGTTCGGCTTCACCGTTCAGGAGCGTAAGGATCTCTTCAACTCTGAGCACAATGTAGCTGGTGTACGCGCCACCCGTGAGGCTATGAAGTGGATCTTCGATGCCAAGGAGGGTGAGGTTAGCCCGCTGTACGAGTGTGGTAACAACGACAACCTGTTGGTAGTAGCTCTTACCAAGGTTCATCCCGTTGGCTATCGCGATTTCGACGCTGTGAAGGATCTTGTGAAGTCTGAGGTGCTCCGCGACAAGAAGTTTGAGCAGATCAAGGCTAAGCTTGATGGTGTGAAGGATATCGCCGGTGCCAAGGCTAAGGGCGCTGTCATCGACTCTGTCAACCAGATCACATTCACCGCTCCTGTATTCGTACAGGCAACAGGTGCCAGCGAGCCCGCTCTGGCAGGTGCCGTAGCAACTGTTAAGCAGGGTGCTTTCAGTCCTGCTGTTGTGAAGGGTAATGGCGGTGCCTACCTCTTCCAGGTACTGAAGAAGACCGAGCGTGAGGGTGTGAAGTACGATGATGCTACGATGGAGGCTCAGCTGCGCCAGCGTGCCCAGCAGTCCGCCAGCCGCTTCATCCAGGAGCTCTACCAGAAGTCAAATGTAGTCGACAACCGCTACCTCTTCTTCTAATTTATTGAAAATTGAAAATTGAAGGTTGAAATAGAAGATCCCTCGCCACACCGGCGAGGGATCTTCTTTATTTCCCCCTCCTGAGTAGGAGGGGTAGGGGGTGGTCTGAACAAGCGGAAGGTACATTAGACTTACATTACGACTAACTACCAGTTACATTACGAGTAACTATGGGTTACATTACGAGTAAGTATCTCGTTAAAAGTAAAACAAATTGTTTTACTGTCGTGGAGATGCTTTCCAAGCGTGTAAGAGATAGTCTTTTCAAAGGTAAAACAAGTTGTTTTACTGTAAGAGATGATATCTGAACGTTGGTGAAGGCGGTTTGTTAATACTACATCTTTCCTTTTGAGAGGAGGGAAGTTTGCGTATTTTTTTGTTTTTTCTTTGGTATTTTACCATATTTAATCTATCTTTGCAGCAAAAAACTAAATATATGTAATTTATGAGATACGGATTCATCAGTGTGGCAGCGGCTGTTCCTGCGGTGAAAGTGGCTGACGTAGATTACAATGTACAGCAGATTGAGAGTCTGATCGCACAGGCAGAAGGCCGAGGTGTGGAGATCGTGGTGTTCCCCGAACTTTGTATCACGGGCTACTCTTGTCAGGATCTGTTCAAACAGCAGTTGTTACTCGACAGGGCAGAGGAGGGCGTGATGATGCTGCTCGACTTTACCCGTAAGTTGGATATTATTTCGATCGTTGGCATACCAGTGATCATCAATGGTCTGCTTTACAACTGTGCGGCCGTGATACAAGGCGGACAGTTGCTGGGTATCGTTCCGAAGACGTATCTGCCTAATTACGGAGAGTTCTATGAGAAGCGCTGGTTTGCCTCGGCTCAGGATCTGAATCCGACGGATATCTATTTTGCTGGCGGTATGCAGCATGTGAGTGCAGAGCCACAGCTCTTTGTGACGGGCGACGGCGTGAAGTTCGGCGTGGAGATCTGCGAGGATATGTGGGCTCCTATTCCGCCCAGTAACAATCTGGCGCTGGCTGGTGCCGACATTATCTTCAACCTCTCGGCTACTGATGAGCTGATCGGTAAGCATGCTTATCTGAAGTCGCTGTTGGCACAGCAGAGTGCCCGCACGATCAGCGGCTATGTATATGCCAGCTGCGGGTTCGGTGAGTCGACACAGGATGTGGTGTATGGCGGCAATGCGATGATCTTCGAGAACGGACGATTGCTGGTTGAGGGTAGTCGTTTCTCGTTCCAGCCCCAGATACAGTCGTATCAGATTGATGTGGAGAAGTTACGGGCAGAGCGTCGCAGTAACACGACCTTTATCAATGCGCAGCGTCACTCACACGCGACGGAGAAGAGTGCGAAGCCTGTGAGTCCGCGCGACTTTGTGCTGACACGCGAGGTTGATCCGCATCCTTTTATCCCTAAGGACGAGAACATGCACTCTACCTGTGAGGAGATTCTGAATATCCAGGTGGCTGGTCTTGCCAAGCGCCTCTATCATATCAATACTCAGAAGGCGGTGATTGGTATCAGCGGTGGTCTGGACTCTACACTGGCACTGCTTGTCACGGTGAAGGCTTTCGATAAACTCGCACTGGATCGCAAGGGAATCATCGGTATTACCATGCCGGGCTTCGGAACGACAGACCGCACACACAACAATGCTGTGAAACTGATGGAGACGCTGGGTGTGACGATCCGTGAGATCAGTATCGCCAAGGCTGTCACTCAGCACTTCGAGGATATCGGTCAGGATCCGAAAGTGCATGATATCACCTACGAGAACTCGCAGGCCCGTGAGCGCACGCAGATCCTGATGGATGTGGCCAACAAGGAGAATGCGATCGTAATTGGAACGGGTGATCTGTCGGAGCTGGCTTTAGGATGGGCTACTTATAATGGCGATCACATGTCGATGTATGGTGTGAATGCCGGTGTGCCGAAGACCTTGATCCGTTATCTGGTAAGCTATGTGGCTGGGGAGATGGCGACGGACACATTACTTGATATCATCGACACGCCCATATCGCCAGAGCTGATTCCTGCTGACGAACTGGGAAGAATCAAACAGAAGACGGAAGACCTTGTGGGACCATACGAGTTGCACGACTTCTTCATCTACTATATGTTGCGATACGGATTCAGTCCGAAGAAGATTTTCGTTCTGGCTCAGAAGGCGTTCTGTACACCTTCAGCCGTGGATGGCAAAGATGCTCTTTATGATGAAGAGACGGTGAGAAAGTGGCTTACTACGTTCTGTCGTCGTTTCTTCAGTCAGCAGTTCAAGCGTTCTTGTATGCCTGACGGGCCGAAGGTGGGTAGTGTGAGCTTGTCGCCTCGTGGTGACTGGCGTATGCCCAGCGATGCCAACAGCATCCTATGGATCAACGAAGTGAAACAGTAAGGAAATAAAAAAGGAAACGAGTTAGCTGAATGCTAACTCGTTTCCGTTGAGAGTGATATGGATCGTTGCGCCTGATGCCAGATCTCCGTTGACAATCAAGTCGCTGATGCCGTCTTCAATATAGTTCTGTATGGCTCGCTTCAAAGGACGGGCGCCGAACTGCACATCGTATCCCTTCTTGGCCACAAACTCCTTTGCCTCTTCAGAGAGGTCGATATGGTAGCCAATCTGTTCGATGCGCTTGTAAAGACTTGCCAGTTCGATGTCGATAATACGCTTGATGGCCTCCAGGTCGAGCTGGTCGAAGGTGATGATCTCATCCAGTCGGTTCAGGAACTCTGGCGAGAACTGCTTCGAAAGTGCCTTCTGCACAATGTCGCGTGCATGCTGCTTATCCTGTTCGTTCAGGGCAAGACCTGTGTTGCCTGAAGCACTGAAACCGACACCGCGTCCGAAATCCTTCAGTTGACGTGTTCCCGCATTCGAGGTCATGATGATCACGGTATTGCGGAAATCTACGAATCGGCCGTTGCCATCTGTCAGTCGTCCTTCGTCGAGTACCTGCAGCAGCAGGTTGAACACATTGCCATGCGCCTTCTCAATCTCATCGAGCAGGACAATCGAGTAGGGGTGACGGCGCACACGCTCTGTCAACTGTCCGCCCTCTTCATAGCCCACATAGCCCGGAGGTGCTCCGATCAGACGTGAAGTGTTGAAGCTCTCGGTATATTCGCTCATGTCGATGCGGATGAGGGCATCGTTGCTGCCAAACATGAACTCTGCCAGTTTTTTGGCCAGGTAGGTCTTACCAACTCCCGTAGGTCCCAAGAACATGAACACACCAATGGGATGGTTGGGATCTTTCAGACCGATGCGGTTGCGCTGGATGGCTTTCACCATCTTGTCGATCGCGGCATCCTGGGCAATGACGGCACTCTTCAGTTCCTGGGCCATGCCTTTCAGGCGTATGCCTTCTTCTTCGGCCATCCGCTGCATGGGCACACCAGTCATCATCGACACAACCTCTGCTACATGCTCGGCGTCGACTGTCTGTCGCTCCTCGTCCTCACCTTTGCTCCAGCGCTCGTTGAGGGTCTTCAGCTCTGTCTCCAGTTCTGTCTGACGGTCACGATAACCTGCCGCCAGTTCAAAGTCCTGGTTCTTGACAGCCAACTGTTTCTTATCTTTCACCATGGCAATCTCCTTTTCCTTCTCAGCGATCTCAGGTGGAATCTGGGCATGACCGAGATGGATGCGTGACCCTGTTTCGTCGAGGGCATCGATTGCCTTATCAGGCATAAAGCGGTCTGTCACATAGCGGTCTGTCAATTTGACACAAGCCATCAGCGCCTCGTCGGTATAGATCACATGGTGATGATGCTCGTAGCGGTCCTTGATGTTATGCAGAATCTGAAGTGTTTCCTCGTTGGTGGTTGGCTCTACCTGCACTTTCTGGAAACGGCGCTCCAAGGCTCCGTCTTTCTCAATAGAGTTCCGGTACTCGTCGAGTGTCGTCGCACCGATACACTGGATAGTGCCTCTTGCCAAAGCGGGTTTCATAATGTTTGCAGCGTCCATCGAGCCTGGTGTAGAACCAGCACCGATGATGGTGTGGATCTCGTCGATGAACACAATCACATCGGGGTTGGCCTCCAGTTCCTTCATCAGGGCTTTCAGGCGCTCCTCAAACTGTCCGCGATACTTCGTGCCTGCAACCACACCTGTCATGTCGAGGGTATAGATACGCTTGCCGAAGAGCATCGGACTGGTGTGGTGGTTGGCAATCAGCTGTGCCAGTCCTTCCACGATGGCACTCTTTCCCACACCTGGCTCACCTATTAATATAGGATTGTTCTTCTTCCTGCGTCCGAGAATCTCGATGATGCGCTGGATCTCTTTCTCACGACCTACGCAAGGATCGAGTTTCCCCTCTGCGGCAGCCAGTGTCAGGTCTGTACCGAAGGTGTCGAGTACAGGCGTCTTTGAGTTATGCTGTTTCTTCTGGGTGGTCGTGGTGGCAGAGCCCGATGAGGCAGACTTCCCAGAGGTGCCTGCTTCCTCGAATTCCTCCTCATCTTCGTCGGGCAGACCAATCCCATTACTGATCTCCTTATTCTTTGGCGCAAAGAGCATGGCCATAGCGTCTTCGTAATTCATGTTGTTCAATTCCAATACTTGTTTGGCACCGTTGTCCACTGCATCATGCAGGATGGCGAGCAACAGGTGCTGTTCGTCTACTTTAGTGGTTCTCTGGATACGTGCCTCCAGTACGGCCAGTTTCAGGATATTACTTGCTTTCTCGTTGAGAACAAGGTCTGTGGTGTGGATAGGCATCCGCAACTCGTCCTCACGAACCCGCTGTTCCAGTTCTGTCTTCACCGACTGCAGATTCATGTTCAGACGGTGAAACAGGTCTATGACGGGTCCGTCCTGACTGCGGAGCATCCCCAGAAGCAGGTGTTCCGGTCCAACCGAACGGCTGGCCAGACGTGCTGCCTCCTCGCGTGAGAAGGCGAGTATCTCTGATACTTTGGGCGAAAATTGGCTCGTCATATATGTATTATTATCTCTTTGATTTTGCAAATTTACAAATAATTCTGCAAACATCGTGCCATTTTCACATAAAAAAACCTTTTAAAATAGCTTAAAAGGTTTGGCTGGTTGGGAAAAAATAACTACCTTTGCACGGTTAAAAACGCGTCAGCGGGCTTAAAAAGTGCCTTAAACGCAAATTCTTAAAAAAATAAGAAGGTAAAAAAGTAAAAAAGTAAGAAAATAAAAAGATGGATCAAACATTCGACAACGACAGAATTATTAAGATCAACATCGAAGAAGAGATGAAATCGAGTTATATCGACTACTCTATGTCGGTTATTGTAGCCCGTGCCCTTCCCGATGTTCGTGATGGCTTTAAGCCTGTACACCGCCGTATTCTCTACGGTATGATGAACATTAACAACGTTTCCACACAACCTTATAAGAAATGTGCGCGCGTAGTAGGTGAGGTGCTTGGTAAGTACCACCCTCATGGTGACTCTTCAGTCTATGGTGCCCTTGTTCGTATGGCCCAGGATTGGAACATGCGCTATACGCTGGTTGATGGTCAGGGTAACTTCGGATCAGTCGACGGTGACTCTCCTGCTGCTATGCGTTACACGGAGTGCCGTCTCTCTAAGATGGGTGAGCATATCATGGACGATCTCGACAAGGAGACTGTTGATATGGCGCCTAACTTCGACGATTCACTGGTGGAGCCTACTGTCATGCCTACCAAGATTCCTAATCTCTTGGTAAACGGTGGTAATGGTATTGCCGTAGGTATGGCTACCAATATGCCTACCCACAACCTGAGTGAAGTGATTGATGGCTGCTGTGCCTATATCGACAATCCCGACATCGATACCGATGGCCTGATGCAGTATATCCCTGGCCCCGACTTCCCAACGGGAGCCTATATCTATGGTCTGCAGGGTGTGCGCGATGCTTACGAGACAGGTCGTGGTCGTATCGTGATGCGTGCCAAGGCCGAGATTGAGAGTGGCGATACCCACGATAAGATTGTGGTCACTGAGATTCCTTATGGTGTGAACAAGGCCGACCTGGTAGCTTACATCGCCGATCTGGCCAACCAGCATAAGATCGAAGGCGTGGCTAATGTGAACGATGAGTCTGGTCGTCAGGGTATGCGTATCGTAGTTGATGTTAAGCGCGATGCCAATGCCAATGTGCTGCTGAATAAGCTCTTCAAGATGACAGCGCTACAGAGCTCATTCTCAGTGAATAACATTGCTCTGGTAAAGGGTCGTCCTCGTCTGCTTACACTCAAGGAGTGTGTCAAGTACTTCGTTGAGCATCGCCACGATGTGACGATCCGTCGTACACAATACGACCTGAAGAAAGCCCAGGAGCGTGCCCACATCCTCGAAGGTTTGATCATCGCCGTGAACAATATCGACGAGGTGGTTCGTATCATCCGCAACTCTAAGACTCCTACTGATGCCCAGCGTAACTTGGAGGCTCGCTTCAATCTCGATGAGCTCCAGTCGAAGGCTATCGTCGATATGCGTCTGGCTCAGCTCACCGGTCTGCGTGTTGAGCAGCTCCATCAGGAGTTCGACGACTTACAGAAGCTCATTGCCGACTTGCAGGAGATCCTCGATAACCCCGAGCGTTGTAAGGAAGTGATGAAGAACGATCTGTTGGAGGTGAAGGAGAAGTATGGCGACGAGCGTCGTACCGAGATTATTCCCTTTGACCATGAGTTCAATGCCGAGGATTTCTATCCCGATGATCCTGTGGTTATCACCATCTCTCACATGGGTTACATCAAGCGTACCCACCTCGATGAGTTCCATGAGCAGGGCCGTGGCGGTATGGGCTCTAAGGCCGCCCGTCATCGCGACAACGACTTCACCGAGTATATCTATCCCGCCACCATGCACAACACGCTGCTCTTCTTCACCCAGAAGGGGCGTTGCTACTGGCAGAAGTGTTACGAGATTCCAGAGGGCGACAAGAACGCGAAGGGTCGTGCCATCCAGAATATGCTGAACATCGATCCCGACGATTCTATCAACGCCGTACTGCGCATCAAGAACTTCAACGACGAGGAGTTCCTCAAGACCCACTATGTGGTATTCGCCACCAAGCAGGGTATTATCAAGAAGACCTGTCTCGATGCCTATAAGAATGTTCGTGCCAATGGTGTGATTGCTATCAACATCAATGAGGGCGACGAGGTAGTTGGTGTTCGTCTGACCAATGGACATAACGAGCTGCTGCTGGCTAACCGCAATGGTCGTGCTGTCCGCTTTGATGAGAACGATGTCCGCACCATGGGTCGTGTAGCTACTGGTGTTATCGGTATGCGTCTCGATGGTGGCGACGACGAGGTAGTAGGCATGGTTTGCGTCAATGATCCTAACGAGGAAACCATCATGGTGGTATCTGAGAACGGCTATGGCAAGCGCTCTGAGGTTGAGGACTATCGTAAGACCGCCCGTGGTGCCAAGGGTGTAAAAACACTCGCCATCACTGAGAAGACAGGTCGCCTGGTTGCCATCAAGGTTGTTACCGACGAGAACGATCTCATGATTATCAATAAGAGTGGTGTGCTGATCCGCCTGAAGGTGGCCGATGTGCGTGTCATGGGTCGTGCCACCCAGGGTGTCCGTCTCATCAACCTTGCCAAGAAGAACGATGTCATTGCCTCTGTATGTAAGGTGATGCACGCTCAGGCCGAGGAGGAAGACATTGAGACAGCCGAGATTGTTGACGATGAGGTTAATGATGCACCGCTGATCGATGTAACATCACCTGATGAGAATTAAACCTTTTGGTTCCAATTACGTCAATATAGTATAATCAGTTATAATAACATTTTCAACCAATTTATGAAGCTTATGAAAAAGTTTATGATGATGGCAATGATGCTGGTGGCCAGTGCTACCGCTTTTGCCGGTGACAGTGACGCTTTGAAGGCTATCCTCAAGGCAAAGACCTATGCAGAGGCTGAAACACTGCTGAATGGCAGTCTCGCTTCTCTCGCTAACGATGCCGAAAAGGCTAAGGCTTACAACAAGCTCGTCGACTTGGCTTACGATGCCTTCATGGTTCAGAGCACTATCCAGACTGAGAATCAGATCAACAAGCAGATGGGTAAGGAAGAGAAACCCGTTGATGAGAAACTGATGGGCGAGATGGCATACAATGCCCTGATTGCTGCTCAGGAGTGTGACAAATATGATCAGATGCCCAACGAGAAGGGTAAGGTTGCTCCGAAGTTTGCCGACAAGAACGCCCAGCGCCTTTGGACAAACATCCGCAACCAGCTTGTTAACTCTGGTCAGGATGCCCTCCAGGCCAAGGACAATGCCAATGCCCGCAAGTACTGGCAGTTGTTCACCCTTTCTGACGAGTTCCCCTTCTTCAAAAACTGCGACCGTGAGCAGCAGAAGCCTTATTTCGGTCAGGTAGCTCGCTTCGCCGCTATCTTCGCTTATCAGGATAAGGATATGGAGATGGCCAGCAAGCTCGCCGACATCGCCATGAAGGATCCCGAGGAGTACGAGAACGCTATCAACCTCAAGATGGAGATCATGGGCGACGGTCTGAAGAGCAAAGAGGACTCTCTGAACTACATCAACAAGCTGAAGGACCTCTATGTGGAGCACAAGACCAACGGTATCATGGAGAAGCTCTACAACATGCTGACTGCTACCGGTGAGAAAGAAGCTGCCGAGAAGATCCTCGACGATGCTCTTGCTGCCGATCCTAACAACTTCGTAGCTCTGGCCGACAAAGGTATGGGTCTGCTTAACGACAACCCTGCTGAAGCCAGCAAGTACCTGAAGAAGGCCTTTGAGATTAAGAGCGACAATGCTGTGCTCGCCACCTATCTGGCTACTTCTCTCAGCATGCAGGCTCAGAACCTTGAGGATGCTGCCCAGAAGAAGGAACTCTACAAAGAGGCTATCGTTTACTACGACAAGGCTAAGGAGCTCGATCCCGAGCGTCTGCAGGCTAACTGGGGTTACAACCGTTACAACGCCTACTACAACTACTATGGCGAGGAGGCTCCTGAGACCAAGCAGGCCGAGGCTGACTACAAGTATTAATTCCCTATTTCCCTTATATGAAATCCCCGTCAGAGTGAATCTGATGGGGATTTTTTTCGTCCAAGACGTTAGACGTCGTAAAGTGGGACTTTACTCCGACTAAACCTCCACTTTACTCGGAGTAAAGGTTCATATTACTTGTCAATCATGCAATTTAAAAGTTTGAGAATAATTCCAAGAGAAATCACATTTTTCTTTGAAAAAATAATATTATTTCAGTAATTTTATGTATCTTTGCATGGTGAAACCCGAAACGTATAATTATTAATGAAGAAGATATGCGACTTAATAGCCCGATGGATGGGATTGATGGTACTGCTGGTGGCGGCAGTGTCGTTGATTGTTCCTGCGTCGTTTGAATGGATCGACACGCAGGTTATCAACCCGTTGTTAGGCGTTATTATGTTCGGTATGGGCTTAACACTCTCGATGCACGATTTTAAAGTGGTGCTGAGTAGGCCGTGGGATATACTGATGGGCTGTGTGACGCAGTTTACTGTGATGCCCCTGTTGGCGTTAGGACTGGCATGGGCGTTTGCCTTGCCTAAGGAGCTGACGTTGGGTGTGATACTCGTGGGCTGCTGTCCTGGTGGTACGGCCTCGAATGTGATTACCTATCTGGCAAAGGGCGACTTGGCGCTCTCGGTGGGTATGACGGCTACCTCGACACTGCTGGCTCCGCTGCTGACACCAATGTTGGTGTGGATGATGGCAGGCACCATGGTCGACGTGGATACCATGGGTATGTTGCAGAGCATTGTGTATGTGGTGATAGCACCTATTATCGGCGGACTGCTCTGTCAGCGGTTCCTCCCGCAGTTGACTAAGCGTGTAACGCCTTATCTGCCGGCACTCTCAACACTGGCTATAGGCATGGTGGTGGGCATTGTCGTGTCGCATAACGCCGACAGACTGATGCTGGGCGGTATGCTGGTTGCACTCGTGGTTGTACTGCATAACCTGCTGGGGCTTTGCATAGGTTACATTATTGGCAAGCTGCTCAAGTTAGAAAGGCCCAAGCGCGTAGCCCTCAGCATAGAGGTGGGGATGCAGAACAGTGGACTGGCATCGTCGCTGGCCGTAATGCACTTCGCGGCTTATCCATTAGCCACGATACCCGGTGCCCTGTTTAGCGTATGGCATAACATCAGCGGCGCAATGGCCGCAAAACTATATCAAAGATAACGCGATATGATCAGAAAATTTGCCAACAAACTAAGCCTATGGATTATGGCGATGCTGATCGTGATGTCGATCATCATCATGGTAGCTGTTTATCTGGTAACGAGAGACTCGATGGCTATGGAGGCCGAGGAGCGCTACCAGAGTATTCTGCTGAACTCAAACGAGAAGATTCGTGGTGTATTGTCGGATGTGTATGTGGCTGCCATTAACAGCGTTCACGACATTGAGGATGACATTGACGACCCCGACAAACTGCAGGAACACCTAGAGCGCATGGTCAGTCTGAACATGTATATGTCGAGCTGCCGACTGATCTTCGAGCCCGACTTCTATCCAAAGAAAGGTCACCGCTTTGAGATATATGCCTGGCGACACCCCAATACGGGAGTGATTATGAGTCGTCAGATGAACGAGGATCATCCCGACTTTATGGAACATGCCTGGTATAAGGATGCCTTCGCCAATAATGAAGGCGACTGGACACCCCCTTATTTCGACAAGGCTGCCTCGCACCAGCTGACAACTACGTACATGACCCATATCCACGACCGACAGGGACGTAAGATAGGTATGCTGGGTGCCGATGTGTCGCTGGAGTGGCTCAGAGAACGTCATCATCGCGTAGACGATGATAACCATAAGAAATACGAGAACGATTTTGAGGAGCAGTCGTATAGTTTTATTATTGATAACGACGGTACGTATCTGATTCATCCCAATGAGGAACGTGTGCTGAATGAGAAGATTCAGGATGTGGTGGCAATGACCCCCGATACGTTGGATGATGCGATGGTACGTAAGATGCTTAACGGTGAGAGTGGTACGGCTCAGGTGATGAATGATAATACCGCCTCGTGGGTGTTTTACTCATTTGTAAAATACGCCGATTGGACGGTGGTGATTGTGGTGCCCGAGGAGATTATCTTCCATAAGGGTAATGTACTGTCGACGATTACCTTAGCCATTCTCTTTGTTGGACTGTTGCTCATCTATTTCCTGTGTCATGGTATCATTAAACGCAGCGCCCGACCTCTGACACGCTTTGTGCAGGAGACGACAGCCTCGCAGGTGGCCTTGGAACAGGAACTGAGGATTGCCAGCGATATCCAGCAACGTATGCTGCCAAAGGTTTATCCACCATTCCCTGACCGTACTGATATTGACATCTATGGCGAGGTAGTGACGGCAAAGAAGGTGGGTGGCGACCTGTTTGACTTCTTCATCCGCGACGAGAAACTGTACTTCAGTATCGGTGACGTGGCAGGCAAGGGTGTGCCGGCAGCATTGGTAATGGCTGTAGCCCGCTCTATGTTCCGCAGTGCGTCGATGACACATACATCGCCAAAGCTTATTGTGGAGTCGATCAACCGATCGGTATGCCAGAGTAACGACTCGTTTATGTTTGTGACCCTGTTTATGGGCGTGCTCGACTTGGCTACTGGAAGACTGCTTTATACGAATGCCGGTCATGAGCCCCCAGTACTGGTGGGTGGTGCGCATACCCGATTCCTGAACGTGAACAATAATATTCCGCTGGGACTACGTCCTGACTGGGAGTATAATGAACAGAAGTCGCTGGTTGATAAGGGCACGACGCTGTTCCTGTATACCGACGGTTATACAGAGGCAGAGACCATTGATCACGAACAGTTCGGCAGAGAGAGAATGTGTAAGGAGGCATTGCGCCTGTCGCAGGAGCGTCTTGACTCGCGTACCTTCGTGCAGACCATCCGTCGGGCAGAGCGTATATTTGTGAATTACATCCCGCAGAGCGACGATATCTCGCTACTGGCTATCAAATATAATGGCGGTCACGACAAGAGTGTTTACCGCAGAGGTATCTCACTGGTGAACGATGTGCAGGAGGTGCCTGCTCTGGCTATTTTCATTGGCAGTATCTGTGAGGATATGTGTTTCAACGAACTGACGACTGCTGGTGTTAACTTAGCCATTGAGGAGGCAGTGGTTAACGTGATGAGCTACGCATTCCCAGATGGCGTCCGTTCTACGATTCTGTTGGAGGTAGTGGCCGACGACGAGACGATCACTTTCGAACTTAGAGACGATGGTATTCCTTTCGACCCGACGAAGGTAGAGGAAGTGGATGTGACGCAGCCTGTTGAGAAGCGTGGCATTGGCGGATTGGGTATACACCTGATACGCCATTATATGGATAGCGTGATCTACGAACGTAGAGACAACCAGAATGTGCTGACGATGAAGAAGAAAAGGTGAGAAGGTGAGAAAGTATAAAGTGAAAAGTATAAAGTTATAAGATATGGAAGCAACGATTAGAAAAGATGCAGAGAACAAAGTAACCCTGATTCTTGACGGGCGACTTGACACCTCAGTGACACCACAGACGGAAAAAGAAGTAGAGCCACTGTATGGTTACAAAGACAGTGAGATCGTGATTGACTGTAGTAGGCTTGACTATATCTCGTCAAGCGGATTGCGACTGCTGATGGCTATTAACCAGCGCAGTCGGGCCAACCACTGTGATCTTTACATCAAGGGCTTACAGGAGAAGGTGTACGACGTATTCAAGACAACCGGCTTTGTACACCTGTTCCAGTTTATATAGATTTCTTCAGAGTACTGGCCGTAACCAAGTAGTTGGCTATCTCGCCTTTGGCACTGTACAGAGGCTGGATGTGGCAGTGCGCATGGGTGTCGAGATCCTTGAGAAGTTTGGCGTTGAAACCGCCCAGCAGATTCTTCATGGCCTCATTGTGTTCGATGAGAATACCTTTATTGTCGTAGAACGACATAGCCACAAAGGGATCGCTTAAAATAGCCTCGTATCTGTGTGTGATATCGCGGGCGGCATGGTAGATTTCTACCTCCTCGGTAACATTGTTGACGGCATTGATGACATAGGCGGGCTGACCGTTCTCGTCGGTCTCGCAGATGGCATGGCCCTGGAAGTTCAGATAGTGGGGCTCGTCCTCTGTACCTTCGTTCCATTGTTTGTTTAGGATGAAGTGCTGTTCGCGCCCCTCGTGCAGACTTCTCGACTTCCGAATAAACTCCTCGCGCTGATCGGGATGGAGGTGCTGGATATACTCCTGGAGGGTGAGACCCTTATCTGGCAAGATGTTTCCATATTGGTTGGTTGCGTGATCGTTGGCAATGTCGTACAGCATCACATCGTAACTACCCATATGCAGCACCTTGAACATCATTTCATTGAGTTTGGTCGTGTTGCGGTTCACCCGCTTGATATGTAGTCGGGCCAGCAGGATAATCAGGTAGAGGATAGCCGCTGTAAGCAATACGGCAACGGCAATGTAGAGGATGACTGCCGTATAGTCGGGCTTAACACGTTCTGGGTGCATCCATACGTTCTGTATCTCTGCAATATCGCCATTCTGCTTCAGGCGCGAGTATTGGTCGTCGATCTCTTCGATAAGCTGACGGTCACGGCCTATGAAGTGAATCTCGGCCACATAGTCCTTATGGATGCGGTTGTAATTGATGATATTCTCTGAGATGGTGTATGGGGAGTTCTGGTAGTTGTGGTCGTCGGCCAGCAAGAGGTCAGCTTCGCCACTCTCGAATGTGTTCTGTGCCACAATCCACTCTTGCATGACGAAGGTACAGGGCAGACCCATCTCGTCCATCACGGCCTGGATAACGTCAATATCACTACCAGCAGGTTTACCTTTCTCGTTCAGGAATTGGTAGGGCGGATTCTCGCGGTCGCATACGATGACAACAGGGCGCTGGCTGTTGTATCTGTCAGTCAGGGCCTGTGCCGACACCTGTAGAACGGTGAACAGCATGATGAGCATGGCAATGTACTTGCGACAGAATGAGAAGATGCCTATCAACTGCTTTTCGTCATCGTAGATGGTCTTCAACTGGTATTCAATCTTTTCTTCGTTGAATGCCTTGATGGCATGGAAACCGTCGACTTGACTCATGTCCTTGAACTTCATCTGGAAGAAATCGTTGAGGTGAATATGCTGTTCAATAATCTCGTCGGCATTGTATTGACAGAGTTCACAGGCTTTAGGACTGGCATCAAGGACATAACCATCCTTATCGAACAGGAAGATGGCAGCATCCTGACTATAGAAGATAGACCAGTAGCGCAGGGTGCGTTCGTCTTCAATGCGCTTTAGGCGTCGTGACTCGGTAACGTCTTTCTTGGTGCCGATAATTATGGTGGGTTTGCCATGCTTATCGCGACTCAGCACAGAGAGTACAACAACGAAGTCGTGCAACTCATGATCTCCACCCTCAATATCCTTTGCTTTCAGTTCAAGTTTTACTTCCTCTTCCTCGTGGCCTTTGGCATCCTTGTGTTGGGTAGCGAGACGGTCGATAGCCTCTTTCAGTTTGTTGTAGTCACCTTCGCTATAACGCTGCGAGAACTCCTCCATGGAATAGGTGTAGGCTACGCGTCCGTTCTCATTATGCCAGGCAAACGTATGTTTCCTGACATCATAAGTCCATATACGTACCTTGGTAGTCTCAATGATCAGGGCTAAGCGGCGGTTCAGTTTGTTGTTGTCTTTAGTAACGCGTTCGTTCTGCCGGCGGTAGCTTATCACATAGACAATGGCAATGGTCAGCAATAGTAGTGCCACGCCAGTCAGTACCCATACCCATAGGGGTGTTTTAGGTGATTCGTGTTCCGGGTAGAACCACTTGTTCTGCAAGGGTGTAATCTTGTCGGCTAAATGAAGATTGGAGTAGGTCTCGTCGAGCAGATCGAGCAGGTGCTGATCGTTCGACATGAACTTATAATCGCCGTGAGGCATATTTACAGGTGTGAGCTCCAGATTGTTCAGATGGTAATGATTGATAAGCCATTTCAGCGAGAGTGTGTTCCAGACAATTTGTCCCTCTTGCTGGGAACTGACCTGTATGATGGTTTCCTTGATGTCGTGACTCACAACGGCATGGCCTTCCCAGCCATAGTCGTGCATGAGGTGATAACAAAGACTTGAATCTTTAACAATAACCTGTACCCCTGGTTTGCTCAAGTCGCGGAAGGTCTTAATGACAACAGACTGGCTCTTTGGTGTGGCTACGCTCTGGGTAAACAGTGTGATGGAATGCCGGCCATACATACCATACTCATCATGGAAGCCTGCAGCCAGACCGAATGTCAGGTCGGCAATATGTGCCTTCAGATCGTTAAACACTTCTTGCTGAGGCTTGAATTTAATGACGTATGGAATATGCAGCTCGTTCATTAACAGGCTGATCAAGTCGATATTAAAGCCTTCGGGCTGTCCCTTATCGTTGAGATAGGCATACGGCCAGAGATCGCAGCAGTCTTCATAAACAAGTGGATGCTTTTCTGTATACCTTCTTGGAGTTTCTGTCTGGGCAGAGACTGTTGTAGAGAATAGTGATATGTACGAAAATAAGAGTAGCGGTATAAGCCGCTGCCATCTATGTATCCATATATATATTGTCTTAGACATAATTAGGCTATTATGTAATATTTGTGCAAAGGTATGTATTTTGTTTGAATAATGCAAGGATATTTCGAATTTTTTTTGTATCTTTGCAACGTGAAATAAACCAATAATTACTTAATGTTAAGTAAAAAACGGACTTATGTGTCAAAAAATTAACTTGTTATTACTTTCGCTTTTCTGTTTGTTTAGCCTTGATTCAATGGCTAAGGACGATTTGCATATGATGAAACTGCAATCGGAAATGTTACGACTAATCAGTACGCCGGACAGAGAACAGTTTAATGAAGTAACAGAAGAACTGAAGGCAGAATGCCAGGAGCAAGGTGACGAACGGCTGTTCTATACGGCCTGGGGAAACCAGTCTACTTACGAGGCTACCCATCAGAACTATGTAAAAGCTGAGGAGATTGCCAATCAGATAGCCGACTATGCAGGCGATCAGAACAGTCATTGGGGCAACTACATCGTATTACATGTAAAAGCTGTGAACGCTTTGCAGAAGCAAGATTATCAAGTTGCCGAGGATGGGTTCTTGAAGGCTGTAGAATTTCGTCATAAGTATTTTCCAGGGGAGAGTGCTGGCGATGATCTGCAGGAGTTGATGAAGATTGCCAATCACCGTAAAGACCAGAAGGCGGGATTGATGTATGCTAAGCAGATTCTGGCTGAGCCCAATGTGGCACCTATCCATAAGGGTAGAGCACTGTTCCGTTTGAGTCAGTTTGCCTTTAATAAAAATAATAAAGAACTGTACGACAGCATCTACAATGAGCTGATGGCTCTGAAGCAGTCGGACGGTATTGGTACAATAGAGCCTGTAGTAGAGGTGAACCATGAGATATTGAATGGCAACTACGAGGAGGCATTGCGACTGTGTAAGGAACTGTCGCCTGAGAAGCGGGCAGAGCGTATGGCAGTGATCTATCACCGTATGGGTGACAATGACAAAGCCTACGAACAGATGGCCCAGTTTAAGAAGATTAACGACTCTATTGTGCTTGTATCACACGGAAACGTGGTGGCCAGCTGTTATGTACAGATGAATAATGAACGCCTGAAGCTGGAGCAGAAGCTGCTGGAAGAGGAGAATGCCAAGCTGAAGCGTATCTTCCTCTATACGCTGATTGCTGTCATCGTCGTCTTCCTGGCGTTTGTGCTTTGGCAGCACCATCGTCGAATCAAACGTCTGGAGGAGGAGAATGCAAAACTCGACAAGGCCCGTAAGAAAGCAGAGAAAGCCTTTGACATGAAGAACGAGTTTATCAATAATATCACTAACGAACTGCGTGCTCCGCTGAATCCTATTGAGGGCTTCTCGGATATCCTTGCTACGAAGGAGTACGAATTGCAGCCAGAGGAACGCGAGGAGCTGAGTAATATGATCAAGGATAGTTCTAAGACGATTACGAAACTTATCGACGAGATGGCAGAGCTTTCACTCTACGAGAGTAAGAAATCACTGCCGTTGAACTATACGATCTCGCCTAATCATATCTGTCGACACATGGTCGACGCGCTGCGCCCCAAATGCAAGGAGGGTGTCAGAATGTACTTTGAGACGGATCTGTCTGACAACTATGAGGTCTTGACCAATATGGAAGCTATTGAGACACTGTTAAGACACTTGATAGAGAATGCCATACAATATACCGATCACGGTGTTATTACCGTAGCTTGTTCGGAGTTTGAGGACAAGATACGTACCAGTGTGACGGATACTGGTAAAGGTATCTCTCCAGAACGTAGGGAGCATGTGTTTGAGACCTTCCGTGAAATGGGAGAAAACCAGAAACTGCAGGGACTTGGTCTTTCCATCTGTAAAGCCGTTACAAAACTGTTGGGTGGAAAGATCTGGCTCGACGAGGACTATCACGAGGGTTCGCGCTTTATCTTTGAGCTTCCGAAGGATCTGTAGAGTTTATCGGCGACGGAACTCAGAACAGGTAATGGCGGTGGCGATAGCTACATTAAGACTGTCGGCAGTTTCTCCTTGATGGAAATCGGGGATAAGCAGTCGATGGTTGACGCGCCGGCGGACTACTTCAGAGATACCGTTTCCCTCGTTACCCATCACAATCAGTCCGTTAGAGGTAAGTTCTTGGGTGTATATATTCTCGCCATCGAGAAGCGTACCATATATGGGGAAATCTTTTGGCAGTGAGTCGAGCAGGGCAGGGAGATCGGTATAAATGATATTGACACGCGCCAGACTACCCATCGTAGCTTGTACTACTTTAGGATTCCAGGCATCAACGGTATCGGGACTGCAGTAGATGGTTTCGATGCCGAACCAGTCGGCAATGCGGATGATAGTGCCGAGATTGCCAGGATCCTGGATACCGTCTAAGGCAAGCGAGAGATCTGAATTAAGATTTGAGAGATTAATGCTTGAGTTAATAGAAGGCAGGGGAAAGAGGGCGAGCACCTGTTGGGGGTGCTGCTGGAAGCTGAGGCGACGGAGTTCGTCGGCAGTCACTTCGGTGGCATTCGTCACTGGGTGACTGACAAGCCATTCATCTGTGGCATAGATGGCTTTGGGCTGGTAACGCTTGAGAAGGTCGCCAACAACCTTGGTGCCTTCAGCAACAAAGAGCCCCTCCTCGCGACGGAACTTCTTCTGTTCGAACTGACGGATGTATTTGAATTGGTTTTTACTGATCATTTTCAAAAAATACTTGTTAATTCGGCACAAAGATACAAATAAATTTGTAACTTTGCAACGAAAATGAAAATAAAGAGGTATATCCTATATATATTTATAGTAGCAACGGGCCTTGTTCTGGGCAGTTGTTCAGCTACGCGCGACTTACCAGAAGATGCCTATATGCTTGATAAGGTACGGATGCTGGCCGACGGGAAATACCGTGACGTGAACCCTATACAGTTAAAAGATTATGTGCGTCAGAAAGGTAATGCCCGTTGGTTTTCTGCCGTTAAACTACCACTGGGCGTGTATGCGATGGCAGGCAGGGACAGTTCTTGGATAAACCGTTTGTTACGCTCGATGGGTGAGGCCCCGGTGGTTTATGACTCTACATTGGCGAAGCGGTCTTGTGAGGATGTAAGACTGGCTTTGCAGAACAAAGGGTATCTGGATGCCGAGGTAGAGTTGTTTATTGATGTGAAGAAGAATAAAAAGCTCGATGCCATTTACGTGCTGCATCCAGGTACACCTTATTATATTTATAGGTATGAGACGGATATCCGTGACTCAGCGATAGCCGGACTATTGAAGCAGCGTCCTTCGTTATTGCGGGAGGGTATGCAGTTTAATACCGATGCCTTGAACCAGGAACGTTCGCAAATCACCACACTTTTACAGGATCAAGGCTATTTCCGTTTTCATAAAGAGTTCATCAGCTATCGTGCCAGAAAAGACTCGATGACGCATCAGGTGGAACTGACCATGGTGCTACATCCTTATCAGACGGCACAGCGTACAGACACGCTACATAGTCGTTATCAGATTTGTAACATCACTTATGAGAGTGGATCACCGACGGACAGCGTGATTCATCTACGACAGCATGTATTGGAAGAAAATACCTTCCTGGAGAGTGGTCGACCCTATTCGGCTACAGGACTGCAGAATACGTATAATCATTTCGGACGTCTGGGTGCTGTGCGCTATACAAACATCAGTTTTACACCAGTAGCTGACACGACACTGCTCGATACGAAGATACAGATTCAGATGAACAAACCCTCGACCATTAGCTTCCAGCCAGAGGGGACGAATACCTCCGGTGATTTTGGTGCAGCGGCCTCGTTAACCTATCAAAACCGAAATCTGTTCCGTGGATCGGAGACGTTCAGTATGCAGGTTCGTGGAGCCTATGAGGCTATCCGTGGACTGGAGGGCTATAGTAATCAGGACTTTATTGAGTATAGCGTAGAAAGCCGATTGTCATTTCCACGGTTTATATTCCCTTTCATCAGTCAGGATATAAGGCGTCGTATCATAGCTACCAGTGAGGTGGCAATTGCTTACGATTCACAGGATCGTCCGGAATTTCATAGAAGAGTTCTTTCTGCAAGTTGGCGCTATCAGTGGAAACCGCAGTATCACCGAGATAGTTACCGTTTTGATCTGCTCGATTTGAACTATGTGTTTATGCCGTGGATCAGTCCGACTTTCCGGAAGGAGTATCTGGATAACACGTCGAACACGAATGTGATCCTGCGTTATAACTACGAAGATCTGTTTATCATGAAGATGGGCTTCGGCTACATATACAATAACGGACGACTGGCCCTGAAGACGAACTTGGAGACGGCAGGTAATCTGCTGAACCTCTATACGGGTATCTTTGGTAGTTCAAAGAACCAGTATGGACAGTATCGTGTGTTCGATATTGCGTATGCACAGTATGTGAAGGCCGATTTCGAATTTACCAAACAGTTGTTGGGAAAAGGTGTAAAGGATCAATTGGTGTTTCATTTCGGATTGGGTGTGGCTTATCCTTACGGTAATAGTCAGGTACTGCCATTTGAGAAACGTTACTTCTCGGGTGGTGCGAACAGTGTGAGGGGATGGAGTGTAAGAAGTTTGGGTCCGGGTCGTTATAAGGATAAGGATGGTAAGATTAACTTCATCACTCAGACGGGTGACATGAAGCTCGACCTGAACCTGGAGTACCGTACACACCTGTTTTGGAAGTTCAATGGTGCACTCTTTGCCGATGCTGGTAATATTTGGACGCTGAGGAAATATGATGAGCAGCCCGGGGGACAGTTCACACTTCGTGGTGTAGTGAATGATCTGGCTGTCAGCTATGGTCTCGGTCTGCGTCTGAACTTTGACTATTTTATTTTGCGCTTCGACCTTGGTATGAAGGCTATCAATCCTGCCTATGAGACAGAAGATGAAGCGCACTATCCGCTTTTACATCCAGATTTTGGTCGTGATCTGGCCTTCCACTTTGCAGTAGGACTGCCGTTCTAAGAAATGAGAAGCAAAGGATGAAAACTGCGAAGTGAAGGGTCATTCGAAGCGTGCTTATTGTTAATAAATGTAGAGCAGTTGTAACTTTTCACTTTTCACTTTTCACTTTTCACTTCTTTTTCGTACCTTTGCACGAAAATTGAAATAACATGCTGAAATTTATATCGTTTGGTAGCGGTAGCAGCGGTAATTGCTATTATCTTGGCACCGAAACCGACGGATTGATGATAGACATGGGCGTGGGAATACGCACGCTGAAAAAACACATGAAGGACTATGGGGTACAGATGGGGTCTGTACACCGTTTGCTGGTTACGCACGATCATGCGGACCACATTAAGTCGGTGGGTTCTTTCAGTAACGACTTCCATGTGCCAGTGTATGCTACCGAGCGTGTGCATCAGGGTATCGACAATAACTACTGCATAACACGGAAAGTGGCTGTTGATATGAAGAAAGTGCTGACGGTGGGCGAGACTGTGAAACTGGGTGCTTTCAATGTGAGACCTTTTCCTGTACCTCACGACTCGAATGAGAACGTGGGTTATGAGATTGAAGCAGAGGGTATTAATTTTGTGATTATTACTGATATCGGTGCTATCACTGATGCGATCCGTGAGGTTATTACAAAAGCTCATTATCTGGTGATTGAGGCTAATCATGATGTGCAGATGTTGCAAAACGGACCTTATCCAGAGTATCTGAAGAAACGTATTCGTAGTGGTAGCGGTCACCTCTCAAACGCGGAGTGTGGAGAGGCACTTGTAGAGAATATGTCGGAGGATCTAAAGCACGTTTGGCTCTGTCACCTCAGTGAGGAGAACAACCATCCGGAACTGGCTCGTAAGACGGTGGAGGCTATTCTGAGAAGTCATGGTGTAATCCCTGGTAAGGATTTGGAGTTGGAGGTGCTGCGACGTACGATGCCGACAGGGCCGTATGAGTTGAAGTGATATATGAAAAGTGAGAAGTGAAAAGGGTGCGATGAAAGAGGTGATTGTGAAGGATGCGGCGTTACAGCGTGCTGCTAAACAGGATATGGATGCTTTTGTGCATGTGTTTGTCAATGCTATCCGTGAGGCTATCGGTGGAGAACTGACAGCAGAGAATATGGGTGAGTTGAACAGCGACCAGATTACCCTGTTGGCTTGGGATATGTTACATGAGGAAGTGATGGATGGCGGTTTTGTACAGTTGATCCACAATGGTTATGGTCCGTTCATTTTCAAGAATCCGTTGGCAAAGGCTTTGAAACAGTGGGGACTTTGCGATCTGTCGAAGCTGATCTATGATGCTCACACACTTTGGTTGAAGAATCGTGAGGAGATTGAGAAAGACTGCTCGGATGAGGAGTTTATGGCACTCTTTGAACAGTTTCAGGAATTTGACGACCTCGACGATCAGTTTATTGAGAACGAAGAAGCATGGACGGATGACATCGCACATTATATAGATGATCACCTCGATCGCTTTGCGACGATAATTGCATAGCATTTAAAAAAATGGTATGAATAAGACAGAGGAACAGCTTAGGAAGAAGAGTCCGGTACAGATAAAAAACAAGAAGGCCTCGTTTGAGTACTTCTTTATTGAGACCTATACGGCAGGCATAGTGCTGACGGGTACTGAGATCAAGAGCATCCGTTTAGGCAAAGCCAGTCTGGTGGATACTTATTGCGTGGTCATTAATGGCGAACTCTGGGTGAAGGGCATGAATATTAGTCCATATTTTTATGGTTCGTACAACAACCATGAAATGAAGCGTGACCGTAAATTGTTGCTGACAAAGAAAGAGATACGGGCATTGGCCAGTGCAACAAAGCAGACGGGTTACACCATCGTACCGTTACTGGTATTCATCGACGATAAAGGACGTGCTAAGATGGATATTGCTCTTTGTAAAGGAAAGAAAGAGTTTGATAAGCGTCAGACTTTGAAGGAAAAAGAAGACAGACGCGAGATTGATCGTGTGATGAAACATTATTGAACATTGATTATTGAAGATTGAAAAGGCTTAACGATATCATAAAGGAGCGGATTCTCATCCTCGATGGAGCGATGGGAACGAAGATTCAGACTTACGGTCTTACGGAGGATGACTTCCGTGGAGACCGTTTTACGCTTCTTACGGGACAATTAAAAGGCAATAACGACGTGCTCTCGTTGACGCGACCTGATGTCATAGCCGATATCCATCGCCTGTATCTGGAGGCAGGCGCTGACATTATTGCTACCAACACATTCAGTAGTCAGCGTATTTCACAGGCAGACTATCATCTGGAAGATACGGCTTATGAGATGGCGCTTGAGGGAGCAAAGATTGCTCGTAGGGAGGCTGATGAACTTTCGACAGAAGACAAACCCCGTTTTGTGGCAGGTTCGATTGGTCCTACGAATAAGACCTGTTCAATGTCGCCTGATGTGAGTAATCCGGCTGCACGTGACTTGACATATGATGAACTGCTCGATGCTTATAAGGAGCAGATGTCGGCTCTGATAGAGGGTGGGGTGGATGCCCTGCTGATAGAGACTATCTTTGATACGCTGAATGCGAAAGTGGCAGTTGATGCTGCCATGCAGGTGATGGAGGAACGGCAGATGGAACTGCCGATTATGCTTTCTGTGACCGTGAGTGATCTTGCAGGCAGAACACTCAGCGGACAGACACTGGAAGCTTTTTTGGCCAGTATTAGTACCTATCCGATATTCTCTGTTGGGTTGAACTGTTCGTTTGGTGCTACACAGATGAAACCGTTCTTGCGTGATTTAGCGAAGAAAGCACCTTATTATATTAGTTGCTATCCGAATGCCGGTCTGCCAAACTCGATGGGACTTTATGACGAGACAGCAGAGTCGATGGCACCGAAAATGGGAGAACTTGTAGACGAAGGACTGGTGAATATCATCGGTGGCTGCTGTGGTACAGATGAGACTTTTATAGCTGCTTATGTGCCGCTTATTTCAGGCAAGAAACCGCATGTGCCAGTGGAAAAAACCTCAACCATGTGGCTCTCAGGATTGGAACTGTTGGAGGTGACGCCCGAAGTGCAGTTTGTGAATGTGGGTGAGCGTTGTAATGTTGCAGGTTCACGGAAATTCCTACGACTGATTAAGGAGAAGAGTTATGACGAGGCTATTGGTATTGCCCGAAAGCAGGTGGCAGATGGTGCCCTTGTGATAGATATTAATATGGATGATGGTCTGCTCGATGCGAAGACTGAGATGGTGAACTTCCTTAATATGATCGCTGCAGAGCCTGATATTGCACGAGTCCCCGTGATGATTGACTCTTCAGACTGGGAGGTAATCAAGGCTGGTCTGAAGTGTGTTCAGGGCAAGAGTATAGTGAACTCCATTTCTTTAAAAGAAGGCGAAGAGATATTTCTGGAACATGCCCGTGATGTAAAACGCTATGGTGCTGCTGTCGTAGTGATGTGTTTCGACGAACAGGGGCAAGCCACAAGTTATGAGCGTCGTATTGAGATTGCAGAACGTGCATACCGTTTGTTAACGGAACGGGTAGGTATGAATCCTCTTGATATTATCTTCGATCCGAATATCTTGGCTATTGCTACGGGTCTGGAAGAGCATGACGCATATGCTGCTGACTTCATCCGAGCTACTGCATGGATTAAAGAAAACCTGCCAGGAGCACATGTCAGTGGTGGTGTGAGTAACCTTAGTTTCTCATTCCGTGGCAACAACTATATTCGTGAAGCAATGCATTCCGTATTCCTCTATCATGCGATACAACACGGTATGGATTTCGGCATTGTAAATCCCTCAACGAAAGTTATATTTGCAGATATTCCAGAAGAACAACTTGAAATCCTTGAGGACGTTATTCTTAATAAAAAGAAAGGTGCGTCGGAAAGACTGATAGAACTCGCTAACCATCTGATGGAGGCAGGGGAATCAGGAGGACAGGTCAAGGAAAAGAATAAGGATCAAGTGACCTGTCCCTCGAATCAACCTTTGGAAGAACGATTGTCACAGGCACTGATAAAAGGTATTGGTGACCATCTGGAGGAAGACCTGAAAGAGGCTCTGGAGAAATACCCCCGTGTGGTGGATATCATTGAAGGTCCGTTGATGGCTGGTATGAATACCGTAGGTACATTCTTTGGTGAAGGCAAGATGTTCCTGCCGCAGGTGGTGAAGACTGCCCGTACGATGAAACAGGCAGTCGGTATCCTGCAACCCTATTTGGAAGCAGAGAAGAATGATAATGCTACGTCGGCAGGTAAGGTACTCTTGGCTACTGTGAAGGGCGATGTGCATGATATTGGTAAAAACATCGTCAGTGTGGTGATGGCCTGCAATGGTTATGAGGTTGTTGATATGGGTGTGATGGTGCCGGCAGCACAGATTGTCAGAAAGGCTCAGGAGGAGCATGTTGATATTATTGGACTGAGCGGTCTGATTACACCCAGTCTGGAAGAGATGGTGAATGTGGCTACGGAGCTGAAGAAAGCAGGACTTGATATCCCCATCATGATTGGTGGCGCTACGACGAGCGAATTGCATGTGGCTCTCAAGATTGCACCTGTGTATGGTGGACCTGTCGTGTGGATGAAGGATGCTTCACAGAATGCACTTGTTGCAGCCAGACTGATGAACGAAGAACAGGAAGTGGAACATGAACTGGCTGAGAAATATGAACACTTGCGTGAACAGTATGGGCAGGAACAAGCTCAGCTCTCTTCGCTCGAAGAGGCGAGGAAACAAAAACTGAAGTTATTTTGATTCAGAATGAATAGATATTTGTTGGATATGAAGAAAATATTGATATTGTTGGTGGTGGCGTTGTTGACTGTATCGGCAAGCGCCCAGAAGCGTGAATTTCGTGGCGCGTGGATACAGTGTGTAAACGGTCAGTTCCAAGGTATTGGTACAGAGAAGATGCAGCAGACGCTTACTTACCAGTTGGATGAGTTACAGAAGGATGGTGTGAATGCCATCATCTTCCAGGTTCGTCCAGAGTGTGATGCTCTCTATGAGAGTAAGATAGAGCCTTGGAGTCGTTTCTTGACAGGTAAGCAGGGTGTGGCTCCCAAGCCTTATTGGGATCCTCTGCAGTGGATGATCACCGAGTGTCACAAGCGTGGCATGGAACTTCATGCCTGGATCAATCCCTACCGTGCCAAGACAAAGAGCACTCATCAGTTGGCCAGCAACCACATCGCGATCCGCAAACCCTCCAGTTGTTTCGGATACGACGACCTCTATATCCTCAATCCTGGTATTCCTGAGAATCGTGATTATATCTGTGAAGTGGTCAGGGATATCGTAACCCGTTATGATGTAGATGGTCTGCATATGGACGACTATTTCTATCCTTATCCCGTTAAGGGACTGAGTATCCCGGATGCGGAACAGTTTCATGACTATGCCAATGGTATTAAAGATATCAATGATTGGCGTCGTTATAACGTGAACCTGTTTATCGAGCAGTTGTATAAGACTGTCCATGCCGCAAAACCTTGGGTAAAGGTAGGAATCTCGCCTTTTGGCATTTACCGCAATAAGAGGAATTCTTCCATAGGCAGTAATACGAATGGCTTGCAGAACTACGACGATCTTTATGCCGACGTGCTTCTTTGGGTGAACAATGGTTGGCTGGACTATTGTGTGCCGCAGGTATATTGGGAAATTGGTAATAAGGCTGCTGACTATGATACACTGATTAAGTGGTGGAGTCAGTATGCATCGGCTCGTCCGTTGTTTATTGGCGAGGATGTGGAGCGTACTGTGAAGTTTAAGGATCCTCAGAATTCTAATGCCCATCAGCTGCAGGCAAAGATGTCACTTCATCAGCAGTTACCGAATGTAAAGGGTACGGTACTATGGTATGCTAAAGCTGCTGTGGATAATATTGGCAACTATGGTAGTAGCTTGCGTAACGTGTACTGGAGATATCCCGCTTTACAGCCTCTAATGACCTTTATTGATGATAAGACTCCGAATAAGGTCAGGAAAGTGAAACCTATCTGGACGAGTGACGGTTATGTACTCTTCTGGACGGCTCCAAAGGCCAAGGGATGGCGGGATATGGCAGCTAAATATGTGGTCTATCGCTTTGCTAAGGGAGAACCGCAAAATCTGGAAGACCCGACGAAGATTGTTGCAGTAACAGACAACACCTTCCTAAAGTTGCCCTATGAAAATGGCAAGCAGACATGGATCTATGTAGTCACGGCTCTGAACCGTCTGCAGAATGAGAGTAAACCAGTGGTTAAGAAAATAAAACTATAGAAAGATGAAGAAGGCATTGTGGATATGGGCTATAGCCTTGGTGCTGTTTTCGTGTGGTAATAGGCGACTGTCGCCAGAGGAGCTCCAGCATAAACTGGACAGCGTGAAGACCATTGAGATTAGAGAGAGACTGATAGCACAGGGTATTGACTTGGAGAGTTCAAATAATCCTCTGAAGATGTTCTTCGACAGCCTGAATATCCAACCACTGCCTATTGCTTATTCGGATGACTATGTAAAATTCCTGCCAGCTTTCTCGCCCGTTCCGCAGGAGATTGCCGCCTACTTGAATTTTGAAGGAAGGAAAGACCGTCGGGCTATCACACTGCCTGAGACTTTAGGTGCCAGACTTCTGCTGTTGGCTGCTGATGAGGAGGAAGAACGTTATAGTCTGTGGCTCTATTCGCTTGATGATGACTATCTGCCAGTAGACAAACTGTGCCTCTATGCTGTAGAAGATGAGGTTGAGGATGATGAATACGACTACGATTTGGAACCAGAAGAATTTATCCAATACTTTTCCATTACCAGCGATTACGAGATCCGACTGATAGATTATACGAAAAAAGATATTGAGACTCGTACAAACGAAGTATACTATCTGGATCCGTCCAGAAAGTTTGTGTTACAGGAAAATAAAGAATAGTTAATCCTTTAAAAGATTCTCCAGGAATTCATTAAGATCTTTATCCAGACCTTCCATTAGGTCCGGGTCAATGATTACAGTTTCATCATCTACGAGATAAAGCTCTTCAATCGTTTCCTTGTCATCGTCCTCCAGTACGAAAGAGAATGGCTTGAGAATTGACATGTTCTCAACGATGCTTTTCTGTCTTTCAATGCTCTGACGGCAGAGTGGGGTGATCTGCTGATAGAAATCCTCATCGGAATTCTCTATCCATTGCTCTATGACGCATCGTGTGATCTCTTCGTCATTGTCATTGAACGCCATCAGTTCACCAGAATCCTGTGTGACTCGGATATGAATGTCCGTCATAAGGCTTGCTTCCTCGTTAGCGGGGAATTTCTCAACAATCTTACGGATCGCACGGTCCAGTTGCTGAAGGGTCTGTTCGTTGGCTTTCATTTTCATCTATTTATGAATTATGGCACAAAAGTACATAAAATCAACGAAACTGCAAACGATTACGAGTTTTTTTTGAAAATTTTCTTAATTCATCGGCCTTAATCGTATAATTATTCGTACCTTTGCAACTGTGAATGATAAGATTAGCCACTCAGGAACCATTGAGTCCATCGTTGATGGATGTGTGAAGGTGCGCATTCTGCAGACATCAGCATGTGCGGCCTGTAAGGTGGCGTCTCATTGTAATGCAGCCGAATCGAAGGTGAAGATCGTGGATGTCATGGATGTGACTGATACATCATCGCTGAAGGTAGGAGACGAAGTGATAGTCAGTGCCTCGCGTCATGTAGCCAATCGGGCATTGCTGTTGGGCTTCGGATTCCCTTTCCTGATTCTGGTAGGTGTCATGGTGATGGTTCTATGGTTAACATCGAACGAAGGCATAGCTGCTATCTCTGGACTGATCGCTTTAGCGCCGTACTATGGCGTACTCTTTCTTTTTCGGAATAAAATCAGGCAAAGACTGTCATTTTCGTTGGAGACATAACATAAAAATAATAAGAACTAAAACAAATAGAAGTATTTATGAATTTCATCTTGATTGCAATCGTTGTACTTGGAGCTATCGGACTGATAGCAGCTATCGTGCTGTTTGCAGCTTCCAAGAAGTTCGCAGTCTATGAGGATCCACGTATTGCTCAGGTTGGAGAACTGTTGCCTGGAGCTAATTGTGGTGGATGTGGATTCCCAGGTTGTAGCGGTATGGCTGATGCACTTGTTAAAGGTGCCGACGCTGGAAGCCTGGATGGACTGATGTGCCCTGTTGGTGGTGCAGAGACAATGGGAAAGGTGGCCGACTTGTTGGGAATGGCCATAGCAAACTCAGAGCCGATGGTAGCTGTCGTGAGATGTAACGGAACCTGTGAACATCGTGCAAAGATTGTTGAGTATGCCGGACTGCGTACTTGTGCTGCAATGCATGCGTGTGGTGCTGGTGAGACAGCATGTGGATTTGGTTGCTTGGGTTGTGGTGACTGTGTGGCAGCCTGCCAGTTCGATGCCATCCATATCAACGAAGAGACTGGTATTCCTGAGGTTGATGACGAGAAGTGTACATCGTGTGGCGCCTGTGTTAAGGCATGTCCTCGCAACATCATCGAACTTCGTAAGAAGGGACCGAAGAGTAGGAGAGTGTATGTGTCGTGTGTGAATAAAGACAAGGGACCCGCTGCTATGAAGGCATGTGCTGTTAGTTGTATAGGGTGTGGCAAGTGTGAGAAAGAGTGTAACTTCGGTGCTATTACTGTTGATAATAATCTGGCTTATATTGACTTTGAGAAGTGTCGTCTGTGCCGTAAGTGTGTTACGGTTTGCCCTAAGCACGCTATTCTCGATGTTAACTTCCCCACGCCAGCGCCTACTCCAAAACCTAAGGAAGTCCCTGCTCCCCAAGCTGAAACTCCAGGAAAGCCTGAAGCAAAGCCTGTTGTGAAGAAACCTTCCCGTGGTGCTATGCTCGACACAGAATCAAGTATTACATTTAAATAAGGAGGACATCGTTATGAATGCAAAAACATTTAGAATTGGTGGAATCCACCCCGCAGAAAACAAATTGACTCATGAGGTTGCTACTAAAGTGGCAGCATTACCTAAGCAGGCTGTTTTCCCTTTGAGTCAGCATATTGGCGCTCCCGCTAAGCCTATAGTTCAAAAAGGTGATAAGGTAAAGGTGGGTACGATGATTGCTGAAGCAGGTGGTTTCGTGTCTGCACCCATCTTCTCGTCAGTCAGTGGTACGGTGTTCAAGATTGATACCGCTATTGATGCTACAGGTTATCGTAAGCCCGTTATAATTATTAATGTAGAGGGTGATGAGTGGGAAGAGACAATCGACCGATCAGATAAGTTGGAAGAGGTGTCGACTCATCCTGAACTGACGCCTGAGGAAATAGTAAACCGCATTAAGAACGCTGGTGTAGTAGGTATGGGTGGTGCATGCTTCCCTACCTTTATCAAACTTACACCTCCTCCCACGGCTAAAGCTGAGTGCGTAATCATCAATGCTGTTGAGTGTGAACCCTATATCACAGCTGACTATCGACTGATGATGGAGCATGCTGACGAGATTCTCATTGGATTGGAACTCTTGATGATGGGTGCTAAGGTGACAACAGGTTACATTGGTATTGAAACCAATAAGCCTGCTGCTATCGAACTGCTCACAGAGAAATGTGCCAAGAAGTTCGGCGGATCTAAGTATCATGTCGAAGTTGTTCCTCTGAAGCAGCGTTATCCGCAAGGTGGTGAAAAGCAGTTGGTTGATGCTGTTATCCAGCGTCAGGTGCCTGCACCACCTGCTATTCCTGTAAACGTTGGAGCGATTGTTCAGAATGTGGGTACTGCATATGCTGTTTATCAAGCAGTTATGAAGAATAAACCGCTCTTTGAACGTTATACAACCGTTACAGGTAAACGTCTGGCTAATCCGGGTAATTTCCTTGTTCGTATGGGAACCCCGATGAAGGATCTGATCGATGCATGTGGTGGTATGCCTGAGGGTGATAATAAGTTATTGGCAGGTGGTCCAATGATGGGTAAGGCTTTGACTTCTGACGAAGTACCTATTTGCAAGGGAACTAACTCCGTAACAATTCTCTCTGATGATGAAGCCCGTCGTAAAGAGTCACAACCTTGTATCCGTTGTGCCAAATGTGTGGGTGTTTGTCCTATGGGATTGGAACCCTACCTGTTGGCGAAACTTTCAGAAGTAAAGAACTGGGATCGTGCTGAGAGCGAGGACATCGTTAGTTGTATCGAGTGTGGCTCGTGTCAGTACACCTGCCCTGCTCATCGCCCGTTGCTTGATAATATCCGTCAAGGCAAGTCTACAGTCATGGGAATCATTCGCAGTCGTTCTGCTAAAAAGTAATAAACAGGTAAATAGTAAAAGATATAATGGGAAAATTAATTGTTTCACTTTCGCCACATGCCCATAGTCGTGATTCTATAGAACGCAATATGTATGGTGTCATTATTGCCTTGATGCCAGCATTGTTTGCCTCGTTCTATTTCTTTGGCTTAGGTTCGGTTATCGTATCCACAACCAGTGTGGCTGCCTGCTGCTTTTTTGAGTGGGCTATCTGCAAATATATCCTGAAGAAGAAGGAAAATACCTTGTTAGACGGATCGGCCGTTATCACTGGTCTGCTCTTGGCTTTCAATTTGCCTTCAAATCTGCCTATCTGGATTATTTTGATTGGTGCGCTCTTTGCTATTGGTGTAGCAAAGTTGACGTTTGGAGGCTTGGGCAATAATATCTTCAATCCTGCACTGGTGGGTCGTGCAGCTTTGTTAGTGGCTTTCCCAGCTCAGATGACTACATGGCCTAAGATCGGACAGTGGGATACTTATCTTGATGCAGAGACTGGTGCTACACCGCTTTCTATCATCAATTGGGCTATCCGTAGTGGTGATGCTTCGGTATTAGACCAACTGCCTTCATCGTTCGAACTTCTTTTAGGTTCGAGTTCAGGTGGTGCCGGTGCTATGGGTGAGATTTGTGCATTAGCCCTGCTGTTAGGTTTGGCTTTTATGCTTTATAATAGGATTATTACTTGGCACATTCCTGTCTCAATTCTTGGAACAGCGTTTGTGTTCTCAGGCTTGTTGCATCTGGCTAATCCTGTTTATCCTGATCCGCTTTCGGTCCTTCTTACCGGTGGTATGATGCTGGGTGCTATCTTTATGGCAACCGATTATGTCACATCGCCAATGACTCCGAAAGGTCAGCTCATCTATGGTGTGGCCATTGGATTCCTCACGATTGTCATTCGTAACTGGGGAGCCTATCCAGAGGGAATGTCGTTCGCCATTCTCATCATGAATGCGTTCACACCTCTTATTAATAATTATGTGAAACCAAAACGATTCGGGGAGGTAGCCAAATGAAGAAGTTAGAATCATCATTATTGAATATGGTGCTGGTACTCACAGGAGTCGCAGTAATCATGGGTGGTATTCTTGCTTACATGAACCACCTGACAGAGGGACCTATCAATGAACAGAAAGTCAAGGCACTCAACGACGGTATCAAGGTGGTTATGTGTAACGAGACCGCTGAGATGGCTAAGGTTGATACTGTTATCAAGAATGATGCCAAGGGAAAGGAATTGACTTATATAATTTATCAAATACAGAATGCCCAAAAGCAAGACCTTGGAGCTGCCGTTGTCTCTACTACAAGTGGCTTTGGTGGTGATCTGAAGGTACTCGTTGGTTTCGATTCCGAAGGCAAGATCCTTGGATACACTTTGCTCGAACATACTGAGACCCCAGGACTGGGAGCTAAAGCAGACAAGTGGTTCCAGAAGGGCCAGAAGGGTGATATCATAGGTAAGTCGCCTGCTGTGCCTCTGACTGTAAAGAAGGACGATGGACAGATTGATGCTATTACAGCCTCAACGATTACCAGTCGTGCTTTCCTGCTCGCTATCAACAATGCTTATAACGCTTACAAGGCTACGCCTGCATCCGATGCACAGACAGGTGCTTCACAGCAAGTTAAGAATTAGGATTAAAGAATTTAGAGATATGAGCTATATAAGTATTATTAAGAATGGCATTGTCAAGGAGAACCCGACGTTCGTCCTGATGCTGGGTATGTGTCCTACACTGGCCACAACCACCTCTGCCATGAACGGTATGTCGATGGGACTTGCCACGATGGCAGTGCTCATCTGTACCAACTTTGTGATATCATGTCTGAAGAGTGTAACACCTGATAAGGTGCGTATCCCGGTCTTTATCGTAGTGATTGCTGCTTTCGTGACGATTCTGCAGATGGCTATCAAGGCTTTCCTGCCTGATATCGATGCAGCACTCGGACTCTTCATCCCACTGATTGTTGTTAACTGTATTATTCTCGGGCGTGCTGAGGGCTTTGCCTCGAAGAATTCACCAGTAGCTTCTCTCTTTGATGGAATTGGCATCGGTCTTGGTTTTACACTGGGATTGACATTGCTCGGCATCTGTCGCGAATTGCTGGGCTCTGGTTCAATCTTCGGTTTTACACTGCTCCCCGAGACTTACAATATTCTGCTCTTTGTGTTGCCTCCAGGTGCATTTATCACTTTGGGCTTCCTTATTGCAATTGTTAATAAATTAAGGAGTTAAGTTATGGAATACGTATTGATTTTCATTAGCGCCATTTTTGTGAACAACATTGTGTTGTCACAGTTCCTCGGCATCTGTCCGTTCCTCGGCGTCTCCAAGAAGATTGACACCTCGCTGGGCATGTCGGCAGCTGTAGCCTTTGTGCTGACACTGGCTACCATTGTTACCTGGCTGGTTCAGAAATATGTGCTGGATGCCTTTGGATTACAGTATCTCCAGACCATTGCCTTTATTCTGGTGATTGCTTCACTGGTGCAGTTGGTCGAGATTGTCCTGAAGAAGGTCTCGCCTGCGTTGTATCAGGCTTTAGGCATCTTCCTGCCGTTGATTACGACCAACTGTGCTGTACTTGGTGTGGCCATCCTTGTGATACAGAAGGATTACAACCTGTTGCAGTCTGTGGTCTATGCATTCTCCACGGCTATCGGTTTCGGTTTGGCACTGACAGTCTTTGCAGGTATGCGTGAGCAGCTTGAACTTGTAAAGATTCCGAAGGGTATGCAGGGCATGGCCATCGTGATGCTCTCGGCAGGTTTGCTGAGTCTTGCCTTTATGGGATTCTCTGGTGTCGACGGAGGTTTAAAGGTTCTCTTCGGACTGGAGTAAGAGTTAGTCGTAATGTAACTACTGGTTAGTCGTAATATAACTATCAGTTAGTCGTAATGTAACTTATAGTTAGTAGTAATACAATTTTTACGGAAAAGTTTTGGTTATTCCAAATCTTTTCCGTAATTTTGTAGCCGAAGAGTAAATCAACTTTCTGGTGTGATTAGTCGACTACTACATATTGCCCTACTACTAACTGCTTTTGTCCTTCAGGCAAAAGCCGACAATTTTGGGTATACCAAGGAAAAACCACTTGTCTTCGGTATCGATATGGATTATGCGCCACTGGAGTATGTTGACGAAGAAGGAAGGGCGCAAGGTCTTGATATCAGATTCACAGAACTATTGATGGAACGTCTGGACATTCCCTTTATGTATTCTCCTAACACATGGGAGAATATTGCAGGTGATGTGCTGGAAGGTAGGGTGGACTTAGGCATGATGGTTTTCTCTTCCTATCGTCAGAACATGACGAACTATTCCCGTGCCGTGTTCCGTCTTTATTATCAGATGCTTACTCGAAAAGGTGAGGAGAGGCTATATGGTTTGCGTAACCTGAAGGATAAGGAGATCGCTTTTATGGAGTCGCGTCCGATTAAGGATACCTTGACGAAGGCTGGTGCGAAGGTTGTTCTTGTTAAGGATCTGAAGCGTGCAACCTATGAACTGGCTCGCGGCAAGTACGATGCGGTGATCTGTTTCCGTTATCAGGCGAGACATCTGATGGCAAATGCACAGTTGGATAATCTGGAAGCACAGGATCTGACCTTGATGTCGCGTGAGTATTGCTATGTGAGCCATGACAAGAAACTGATCGACGCCATCAATACTGAGCTCGACAAGATGGAGGCAGAAGGTATCATTGAGGATATATATGCCAATGTGCGGACACAGTTTGGTGGCTTGACGATTCCTATGTGGATATGGTATTTGATAAGTGGTTTAGTACTCGCTTCGCTGTTGGTGATTATCTTCATGCAGCTTCGGAGTAAAAAACAGTTGAAGGCAGAGATGATCCGTGCCAAGAAGAGTGAGGAACTGAAGGATGTATTCCTGAGCAACCTGAGTCACTCGCTTCGTACACCTCTCAATGCCATTATCGGTTTCTCCGATCTGATGATGTCGGAATCTAACCGTGATATGGCTGAAGAAGAGCGCCAGCACTTGCTGGGCCTTATCAATGATAATGGTCTGCAGCTCCTGCATCTGATCAATGAACTGTTGTCGCTAAGTGATATTGAGGGCAACAACCAGTTGTTCGACCGTGTTGTCACTGATGTTGACATGTTGATGTCGCAATATGCCTCTGAGATCCGTCAGCAATTGAAAGACGGTGTGCGTATTGAAGTGGTTGAGCCTGTGGGTGGTATGCGGGCCTTGTTAGATGCCAAACTTCTACGACTGGTTACGATGCATCTGCTTGATAATGCGATGCAACATACTGATGAAGGTCGTATTACATTGTCGTATTATTCCAAGGAGGACGGACTTTATGTTGAAGTGAAAGATACTGGTAATGGTTTGCCTGAGAATCTGAAGGAGAACATCTTTACCTTGTTGTCTGATAAGAATACCTATGTGCAGGAAGAAACGCCTGGTCTCGGGCTGAGCATCTGTAAGGCTATTATTGATCGCAGCAACGGAAAGATTGGTATGCGCGACAATGAAGAAGACGGTAAGGGAACTATCTTCTGGTTCTGGGCGCCTGTGAAAGTATTAAATTAGGATTGTGAATAGGAGAGAATTGAGATGACACTGATAATCATACTGCTGTTATTGTTAGGTTACGTCGTGATTGCCACAGGCCACGTCACTGGTGTAAACAAGGCTGCTATTGCCATGTTTATCGGCACAGTAGGCTGGGTAGTCTATATCTGCTGGGGCTCAGACTTCGTGATGGCAGAACATGCTGAAGACTACAAGGAATTCCTGAGTGGTGCTTCGCCTACCAGTGAGGCTGTCAAGTATTACATCTACGACAACATCTTCCTCTATTATGTGGGACGGGCTGCCAGTATCGTAATGTTCCTACTGGCCACTATGAGTATCATCGACATCCTCAACAGTAATGGATGCTTTGACTTCATCTCGAAATGGATTCGTACACGCAACTCGAAGCGCCTGCTTTGGACGATTACCATTGCAACATTTATCATCTCTGCCAATCTAGATAACCTGACGACGGCAACGATGATGCTTGTTATCATGCATGCTATCGTTCAGAACAGACGTCAGCGTATGCTGATCGGCTGTGCTATCGTTATTGCGGCCAATTGCGGCGGATGCTTTACCGTTATTGGTGATCCTACTGGACTGTTGCTTTGGGGTGATGGTGCTGTGACGGCTACCGACTTCTCGTCATATATGGCATTGCCGGCAGTCTTGGCCTGGGTCGTTCCTACGATCCTGATTAATCGTGAATTGCCTGACCGCCTGGATACCCAGTGGTCACCAATGCCTTATCGTGGCGATGATACCAATCTGAGTCCATGGCAGCGCATACTGATGCTCTTTGTTGGTATAGGCGGCTTATGGTTTACGCCAACCTTCCATAGTATCACGAAGCTGTCACCTTTCTTGGGTGCCCTTTGTGTGCTGAGTGTGCTGTGGGTCGTCCATGAAATCATGAACCGTAAGATGATGAATGCCGACCAGATGATGCGTAACATATTCCCGCGTGCGCTCCAGTATGGGTCTATCCAGCAGATACTATTTATTATGGGTATTATGCTCGGTATGGGCGTTGTAACTGAGACGGGTGTCTTCAATGATGTGTCGGCATGGATTAACGATAATGTCCATAGTGTATGGATTGTAGGTGCGGTATCTGGATTGCTGAGTGCCATTGTTGATTCATTCACGATTGCTATCAGTGACATCTCACTGTATCCTGTTGTCAGAGGTGCATTGCCTGGCGACTACATGGGTAATTTCATTGCTAATGGTGCCTACTGGAAGGTTATTGCCTATTCGACTGCCGTCGGTGGCTGCCTACTCTCTGTAGGCTCCGTCAGTGGTTTGGCGCTGATGAAGATGGAACACATCCGACTGGGATGGTATCTGAAGAATATGTCCTTGAAGGTACTGGCTGGCTGGTTGATTGGCTTCGCCGTTCTTTGGCTTGAGATCTCTATTTATAACTAATAATTACTAAACTTTTGCGATTATGACAAAGATTAAGACGATTGGTATTCTTACTTCTGGAGGAGATGCTCCTGGTATGAACGCTGCCATCCGTGCGGTCACACGAGCAGGTATTTATAACGGTTTTAAGATCAAGGGTATATACCGTGGTTATGAAGGTTTGATTCACGATGAGGTGAAAGAGTTTTCCACTGAAAACGTAAGTGGAATCATTACTCGAGGCGGTACCATCCTAAAGACAGCTCGCTCGAAGGATTTCATGACCCCAGAGGGAATGCAGAAGGCCTACGAGACGGTTCAAAAAGAGGAAATCGATGCCCTCGTGGTTATTGGTGGTAATGGCTCGCTGACAGGTGCGAGAAACTTCGGAATGGAGTTCGATTTCCCTTGTATCGGTCTGCCTGGCACCATCGACAACGACCTCTATGGCACTGATAATACCATCGGCTATGATACGACGATGAATACCATTATGGAGTGCGTCGATAGAATCCGTGATACGGCTAACTCCCACGAACGTATCTTCTTCGTGGAGGTGATGGGTCGTGATGCCGGCTTCCTGGCACAGAACTGCGCCATTGCCTGTGGTGCGGAAGCTGCTATTGTACCTGAGGAAGTGACGGATGAAGATCAGTTGACACAGTTTATGAACCGTGGTATCCGTAAGTCGAAAAAGTCATGTATCGTGATTGTGTCTGAGAGTCCGAAATGTGGTGCACTCTTCTATGCCGACCGTGTTAAGCACGAGTTCCCTGAGTTCGATGTACGCGTATCAATCCTGGGGCATCTGCAGCGTGGTGGTACACCATCAGCCCGTGACCGTATCCTTGCCTCCATTACAGGTGTGGGTGCCATCGAAGCTATCAAGCAAGGACAACGTAATATCATGGTTGGCGTGCGTAACAACGAGGTGGTCTATGTACCATTTAGCGAGTGTATCCGTACGGACAAGCGCTTCGACAAGCGCCTCATCAAGGTGCTCGATGAATTGAGTATATAATATAATAAGGTATAGAGGTATGGCGGATATCAAGAAGATTGTCCTGACAGGAGGACCCTGCGCGGGAAAGACTACTGCACTGGTCAAGATCATAGACTATTTTTCAGGCTATGGCTATAAGGTATTCACCATACCTGAAGTTCCTACGCTTTACAGTACTGGCGGCTGGAACTATCTGACCCCCAACCGTAAACTCTACTATGAAGGTGAGCGAGCCATCCTTACGACGCAGATAGCTCTCGAAGATCAGTTTATGCGATTGGCAGAGGTGTGTACGAAACCTGTACTGATAGTCTGCGATCGTGGCACAATGGATATCTCTGCTTATATCAAACCCGAAGAGTGGGAGGAGATTACATCGATGGCTGGCACATCGCCCAACAGATTGCTGGAACGGTATGATGCTGTGCTCCATCTGGTGAGTGCAGCAGACGGTGCCGAGCAATATTATACCACAGCTACCAATGCTACGCGATATGAACAGGCTAATGAAGAGGGACTTCGTATCGCGCGTGAACTCGACAAGAAGGTGATTCAGGCGTGGACGGGTCATCCTCATCTGCGGGTGATCAACAACCATGACGATTTCGAGAACAAACTCAACCGTGTATTGAAAGAAATCTCCAAGGTCGTTGGCTTGCCGCAGCCGGCTCATGACGAGCGTATCTTCCGTGTAGAGATCATTGGTGAGATTCCTGAGTGCTCTGAGAGTGATATTACTCAGACCTATCTGGTGGCGGAACCTGGATGCGAAGTGCGTCTGCGCCGTCGTGAGTGGAGTAGGGGAAAGGTGGTTAATGTGCACCGTTCCAAGAAGCGTATCTCTGAAACGGAGGTTATCGAGACAGAACGTCAGATAGATAATAACCTCTATGAGCAGATGCTTCAGCAGGCTGATCCCTATCGCCAGACTATTCATAAACACCGTCAGAGTTTTATCTGGAAGGGACAGTTCTTCGAGATCGATACTTTCATTACGCCATTCAATGACCTCGTACTTTTAGAGACAAAGGGCGTCGCAGTACAAGAAATCGTCAAGTTCCCTCCTTTTGTTAAAGTACTCGAAGAGGTGACTGGCAATACGAAGTATTATAATTATAACATCGCTTTAGGTCGTTAACGCAACAAAAAATGATACTTTTAGCTAAAATATACCTAAAAAGTTTTTTCATTTGGGAAAAAAAACTTATCTTTGCAATCGACTGAAACGTAAAAGTAAGACTAAAAACAAATAAATAACTTAAAATATTTACAGCGTATGTCACAAATTACTGGACACATTTCGCAGATTATCGGTCCTGTCATCGATGTTTTTTTCGACACCGAGGGACAGGAAGCTGAGAAAGTGCTACCTAAGATTCACGATGCTTTGAAGATTGACCGTGGTGATGGACGTGACCTGATCGTTGAGGTGCAGCAGCACATTGGCGAGGATACTGTACGTTGCGTAGCTATGGACAATACCGACGGACTGCACCGTGGACTGGAGGCAATCCCGATGGGCTCACCTATCGTGATGCCTGCAGGTGATCAGATCAAGGGTCGAATGCTGAACGTGATTGGTCAGCCTATCGACGGTATGAAACAACTCGATATGGAGGGCGCCTATCCCATCCATCGCGAAGCTCCTACATTCGAGGAACTCTCTACGAAAAAGGAGATCCTTTCTACGGGTATTAAGGTGATCGATCTGCTGGAGCCTTACATGAAGGGTGGTAAAATCGGACTCTTCGGTGGTGCTGGTGTAGGTAAAACGGTACTCATCATGGAGTTGATCAACAACATCGCCAAAGGACACAACGGATTCTCTGTATTTGCCGGTGTAGGTGAGCGTACCCGTGAGGGTAACGATCTTATCCGTGAGATGATTGAGTCTGGCGTTATCCGTTATGGTGAGAAGTTCCGTGAATCAATGGATCAGGGCAAGTGGGATTTGTCTTTGGTTGATCCAGAGGAACTGAAGAAGTCGCAGGCTACACTGGTGTATGGTCAGATGAATGAGCCTCCCGGAGCACGTGCTTCTGTTGCCCTGTCTGGACTGACCGTTGCAGAGGGCTTCCGTGATGGTGGCGGTAAGGATGGTGGTGCAGCTGATATTCTGTTCTTCATCGACAACATTTTCCGTTTCACGCAGGCGGGTTCTGAGGTGTCTGCTCTGCTGGGACGAATGCCATCAGCCGTAGGTTATCAGCCGACACTGGCCTCTGAGATGGGTACGATGCAGGAGCGTATTACTTCTACGAAGAAGGGTTCTATTACCTCTGTACAGGCTGTGTATGTGCCTGCCGATGACTTGACCGACCCAGCTCCTGCTACGACGTTTACTCACCTCGATGCAACGACGGTGCTGGATCGTAAGATTGCTGAGCTTGGTATTTATCCTGCTGTGGATCCGCTGGGTTCTACCTCACGTATTCTTGATCCGCTGATTGTGGGTAAGGCTCACTACGATTGTGCCCAGCGTGTGAAAGAGATTCTGCAGCGCTACAAGGAATTGCAGGATATCATTGCTATCCTTGGTATGGATGAGCTCTCTGATGAGGACAAACTGACGGTGAACCGTGCACGTCGTGTACAGCGTTTCCTCTCTCAGCCGTTCTCTGTGGCATCACAGTTCACCGGTCTGCCTGGTGTGATGGTGCCTATCGAAGAGACTATCAAGGGTTTCAATGCTATCCTCGATGGCGAGGTAGACGATCTGCCCGAGCAGGCATTCCTCAATGTAGGAACGATCGAAGATGCTAAGGAGAAGGCCAAGAAACTACTCGAAGCTGCGAAAGGATAACCTTAATTTAAAATTAAGAAAGTTATGTTGCAGTTAAAGATAGTTTCGCCTGAGAAGATAGAATTCGATGGAGTCGTAGAGAGTGTCCTCGTTCCTGGAACAATGGGACAGTTTGAGATACTTACGGATCACGCGCCAATCATCTCTACTTTACAGAGAGGTGTGGTGGAATATGTGATAGACGAGGGAAAAATCTCATTGGAGATCCAAGGCGGTTTCGTGGAAGTACAGAAGAATGTGGTTAGTCTTTGTGTAGAATTGGCATGATACAGAACATAGACAAGTTGAGTAAGAATTATATTAAACAAGGCTTGTTCCTGACGGTTGCCCTGACACTCATTACCTTATTGGTGATGCGGGTGTGGTTTCTCGACTTGTTAACTGCTGTCCTTATCAGTGCCGCTTTCGTTCTTCTGATGAGTATGACGATTGGTCTGGTCTGGCGTAGAATCGCCAAGTGTTCGCCGGATAGTCTGCCGACATTCTTTACGGCGGTATCTGGATTCCGTCTGCTTCTGGCGTTGGCGGTGATGTTCGCCTATTATTTGATGGACAAAGAGTCCATGCTCAATTTCTTTCTGGTGTTCATGGCGTTCTACGTCGTGTCGCTTGTGCATCATTCTATCTTCTTCGCTCGAGTGTCTAACCGCTCCTGACGACTATACTCATGATTAATAATTGTAGATAATGAAAGAATTAAAATCGATAATCCTCCTACTGATGGTAGCGTTACTGCCGATGCCTGCTCTGGCTGAGGAAGGTGGTGGCGAAGGTGAGGCGCTCGACATCCCTGAGATTGTCCTTGAGCACTTGGCCGACTCATACGAGTGGCACATCGCCTCCTATCAAGGTAAGCATCTGAGCATACCGTTGCCTATCATTGTCCGTAGTGAGAATACTGGTGAGTGGACCTTCTGTACGGCTCACAGTCTTCCGAAGCCCTTTTACTTCAGTAAAGAACATCATGGCAAAATCTATGAGACGGTAGGAAACGAAGATGTACGCCCCATCGACCTGAGCATTACGAAGAGTGTACTGCAGATATGGATCGTGGTGGCCGTGCTGATCATCATCTTTCTCAGTTGTGCCCGTTGGTATAAGAAGCACGATGCGAAAAGTGAGGCGCCGAAAGGATTTGTTGGTGCGATGGAGATGATCGTGATGACGATACATGATGATCTCATTAAATCGTCGATAGGTGAGAAGCACTACAAACCGTATGCACCTTATCTGCTCACGGTATTCTTCTTCATCCTCACGTGTAACCTCATCGGTCTGATTCCTTTCTTCCCAGGGGGTGCCAATGTGACGGGTAACATCAACATTACCTTCTTCCTGGCATTGTGTACGATGCTCGCTATCAACATCTTTGCCAACAAGGAGTATTGGAAAGAAATCTTCTGGCCTGAGGTGCCGCTGTTTCTGAAGGCATATCCTGCTCCCATTATGCCAATCATTGAGCTATTCGGTGTCTTCACGAAGCCATTTGCCCTGATGATCCGTCTCTTTGCCAATATGATGGCTGGTCATGCCGTGATGCTTTCGTTCACCTGTGTGATCTTCCTCGGTTGGTCTATGGGAGTTGGATTTGGTATTGGTTTGAACCTCTTCAGCATCCTTATGCTCCTCTTTATGAATTTACTGGAGCTACTTGTTGCTTTTGTTCAGGCCTACGTGTTCACAATGCTGAGTGCTGTGTTCATCGGGCTTGCCCATAAGGAACACCACGCGGAATAAGATAAAGAAGTAAATATAACAACATTATTAATAATTAAAAATTAAAGTATTATGATTTCAGCATTATTTTTGGCCGCAGAAGGTCTGGCTCAGCTGGGCTGCGGTATCGGTGCAGGTATTGCAACAATCGGTGCAGGTTTGGGTATTGGTAAGATTGGTGGCAGCGCCATGGACGCTATCGCCCGTCAGCCGGAGGCTACTGGTAAGATCCAAACAAACATGATTCTGACCTCTGCATTCGTTGAGGGTTGTGCTCTCTTCGCTATTGCAGCTTGTGCATTCTTGATCAAGTAAACTGTTCGTTCGATAATTATAAGTAGAACTTAAAGATTATAGCGAATGGATTTCAGTAAACTGCCAGCAATCCTCACTCCTGATCTGGGACTCCTGTTCTGGATGCTACTGGCGTTTATCGTTGTCTTCTGGGTGCTTGCGAAGTATGGATTCCCCGCTATCACCAACATGGTAGAGGAGCGTAAAAAGTACATCGATGAGAGTCTGCAGAAGGCCCATGAGGCCTCCGAGCGACTTGAGAATATCAAGCAGGAAGGTGAAGCGATACTCCAGGAAGCCCGTGACCGTCAAGCGCAGATTCTTAAAGAAGCTGCCGAGACGCGCGATGCCATCGTAGAGCAGGCGCAGCAGAAGGCCCGTGAGGAAGGTGCCCGTCTCCTGGGCGACGCTAAGGTTGCTATCGAGCAGGAGAAACGGGCAGCTATTGCCGATATCCGTCAGCAGGTCGCCCAGCTTAGTGTGGAGATTGCCGAGAAGGTGCTCCGTCAGAACTTGAAGGACGACAAGGCACAGATGGATCTGATTGACCGTATGCTGGATGAGGTTTCTACTGATAAATAAAAGCGATAACGTATGGATATAGGAGTCATATCGGTAAGATACGCCCGTGCACTCTTGAAGAGTGCGACTGACGCGAAAATCGAAGATGCTGTCTACACAGAGATGCAGCAGCTCGCCAAGAGCTATGTCGAAGTGCCGCAGCTGCGGTTTACGATTGACAATCCGATGCTTTCGAAGGACAAGAAGGAGGTGCTGCTGCTAACGGCTGTCGGCAAGAAACCCTCTGCCTTGACAAAGACTTTTATCCAGCTTGTGCTGAAGGAAGACCGCGAGAGTGTGATGCAGTTCATCGCCAATTCGTACGTCACGCTTTATCGCCAACAGAAGAATGTCATCCGTGGACGTCTCATCACCGCTGCTGCTGTCTCTGCTGCAACCGAGCAGAAGATGCGCCAGATGGTGGAGAGTAAGACTAATGGAACTGTGGAGTTTGAAACCGAGGTAAATCCTGATATTATCGGCGGTTTTATCCTTGAATATGATACCTATCGCATGGACGCCAGTGTCAAGTCAAAGCTCAACTCCATTCTATCAACCTTGAAAAAGTAAAAAGGTAAAAAGTAAATAAAGAAAAAAATGTCAGATAAGATTAAACCAAGCGAAGTTTCCCAGGTATTGCTCGACCAACTGAAGGGAATCTCGGATGCCGAGAAGTTCGACGAGGTTGGTACCGTGCTGACCGTAAGCGATGGTGTGGCACGTATCTACGGACTGCGCAACGCCGAGGCCAACGAGCTGCTTGAGTTCGAAAACGGTACTATGGCCATCGTGATGAACCTCGAGGAGGACAACGTGGGTTGTGTGCTTTTGGGCACTACCTCGGGCATCAAGGAGGGCATGGTAGTGAAGCGTACCAAGCGTATCGCTTCTATCCGTGTAAACGACAACATGCTGGGACGCGTTATCAATCCGCTGGGACAGGCTATCGATGGTAAGGGTGATATTGATCTGAGCGACGCTTTCGAGATGCCGCTTGACCGTAAGGCCCCTGGTGTGATCTACCGTCAGCCCGTGAAAGAACCGCTGCAGACAGGTCTGAAGGCTATCGACTCGATGATCCCCATCGGACGTGGCCAGCGCGAGCTCATTATCGGCGACCGTCAGACGGGTAAGACCGCCATTGCCGTTGATACCATTATCAATCAGAAGAGTTTCTATGAGGCAGGTAAGCCTGTCTATTGTATCTATGTGGCCATCGGACAGAAAGCCAGTACTGTTGCAGCCCTCGTATCTACGTTGCAAGAGCATGGCGCTATGCCTTACACCATCGTAGTAGCTGCTACGGCTGCCGATCCTGCCGCTATGCAGTACTATGCCCCGTTTGCTGGTGCTGCCATCGGTGAGTACTTCCGTGATCGTGGTCTCCCTGCACTCGTTGTCTACGACGATCTGTCGAAGCAGGCTGTGGCCTATCGTGAGGTATCACTGATTCTGCGTCGTCCTTCAGGTCGTGAGGCCTACCCAGGCGATGTATTCTATCTCCACTCTCGTCTTCTTGAGCGTGCTGCTAAGATGAACGAGCAGCAGGAAGTAGCAGAAGCGATGAATGACCTGCCAGAGTGTATGAAGGGTCACGTAAAAGGTGGCGGTTCACTTACCGCTCTGCCTATAATCGAAACACAAGCTGGCGACGTATCGGCTTACATTCCTACGAACGTGATCTCCATCACAGATGGTCAGATCTTCCTTGAGAGCGACCTCTTTAACCAAGGTTTCCGTCCTGCCATCAACGTAGGTATCTCGGTATCTCGTGTGGGTGGTTCGGCTCAGATCAAGAGTATGAAGAAGGTGGCTGGTACCTTGAAGATTGATCAGGCTCAGTATCGTGAGCTCGAGGCCTTCTCTAAGTTCTCGAGTGATATGGATGCCGTAACGGCGATGACCCTCGACAGAGGACGTAAGAACAATCAGTTGCTGATTCAGCCGCAGTACAGCCCGATGCCCGTAGGCGAACAGATTGCCATCCTCTATTGTGGTGTGCATGGTCTGATGCGTGAGGTGCCTATCGTGAAGGTGCGCGAGTGCCAGAATCAATTCCTCGACAAGTTGCGTTCTGCCAACCCCGAGGTCATCGAGACACTGGCCAGTGGTAAGATTGATGACGAGACGACGGCAAAGATCGAGGCTGTGATGGCCGACATCGCAGGAACGTATAAATCCTAACGGCCTATGCCAAGTCTGAAAGAAATCAAGGGCCGCATCGCCTCAGTCAAATCCACGCGAAAGATCACCTCGGCGATGAAGATGGTGGCATCCAGTAAACTCCATCATGCACAGGTAGCCATCCAGAACATGCTGCCTTATGAGGAGTTGCTGGAGCACATCCTCAAGTCGTTCCTCGCTGCCGAGGCGGAGGCACAGACCATCTTCGACCAGGAGCGTCCCGTACGCAGGGCCGCCCTGGTGGTCTTTACCTCCAACTCCTCGCTCTGTGGCGGTTTCAATGCCAATACCATCAAGATGATGACGCATGCCGTCGATGAGTACAGTCAGACCATCGGGCGCGACAACATCGAGATCTATCCCATAGGCCGTAAGGTGTATGAGAAAGCCAAGAAGATGGGGCTCGCCGTACAGGGCGAATTCTCGGCACTGGCCGACAAACCCAACGTGCAGCAGTGCATCGAGATAGCGCAGGAACTGGGACGGAAGTTCTCTGAGGGTGAGATAGATAAGGTGGAACTTATCTATCACCACTTCAAGAGTGCAGGTTCGCAGGTGCTCACCCGTAAGACCTTCCTGCCCATCGACATTGAGTCGGAGTTGAATGCCGATAAGGAGCGCGATCTTGAGTCGGTGATTGCCACGAAGGAGAGTCAGGAATACCTGAAGAAACGTGGTAAGCGAGAGACGGAGCAGAAGAAGGACGACGTGAAGCCTCTCAATGATAACTTCATCGTTGAGCCTGACATGGATACCGTGCTCTCGCAACTCATGCCGAAACTTGCTCACCTGTCGCTTTATACGGCGTTGTTAGACTCTAATGCCTCGGAGCATGCCGCTCGTATGGTGGCCATGCAGACCGCTACTGATAATGCCGACGAACTGCTTCGCGAACTGAATCTCCAGTACAACAAGGGTCGTCAGCAGGCTATTACAAACGAACTTCTCGACATCGTCGGTGGCTCAGTAAATAATTAAGTAAGTATGAAGAAACTATTATTATTAACAGTTGTGCTCTTGGCTGCCATAGGCACTCAGGCACAGAGTCTTCTTGGTAATTGGGTGACGAATATAGAGATTGAGGAAGGGCAGAATGTCCAGCTCTATTTCATTTTCAAAGAAGCAACGTTCCAGATGAAGGTCGTTACGAAAGTTGAAACCGACGAGATGGGTATGATTGTCGTATCTGCCGATATCCCTGGTGTATATAGTCGTGGTGGCCAGATGCTCATGATGACCATGAACAGCGAACGTGCTGATGCCCGTATCGACAAGATGCAGTTTAAACCCGAGTTCCAGAAGTTGATTGATGAGAATCCTGAAACGAAGAAGATGGTCACCAATAGCTTTATGGATGTTGTCAAAGAGATCCGTAACGAGCTGTCTAAGCAATTGGGCGACGGTGTCAACTTGGAGATCACAGAGCTCACAGCCACGAAGCTCGTTCTTCGCGAGTCGGGTGATGACTTAACTTTCACACGTGTCAAATAAAGAAAGAATCAACCAGTTCAGGGATAACAACCCCAAGAGAAGGATACTATCCTGACTACTAAGTGCGAATCCCCTGCTCCTTTTCGGAAGCAGGGGATTCTTTTCTTATCGTTACCTACTTATGGTTAAAAGTGTAATCGAGGGCAGCACCAATAGCAGTGCAATATTCCGAATACTTCGGGATGTGGAAACGGATGTTGTAGAGTTTCTCTAAGGCAGGGAATATCTCCTTACACTGCGGCAGGAGCGACAGGTTGCCAATGAGTACAAAGTCGTGGATATCGCTACCGAGAGAAGCCAGCCATGCAGCCGAACCAATCGACTGGAGCACCATGTGGATAATACCTGCAGCAATGTCCTCTTTCTTGGCATCGGTCTGGGCACGGGCGAAATTAGAAGCTGTGGTGTCCATAGGCAGTCCTGGCAGTGGCTGTGCACTGATGTCACCGATGGTTAAGTCGATATTACGGATATTACCTTGTTTGGCCATCGCTGCCACCTGCTTGATGTCGCTGGTATTCAGCATGATACGGGCCAAGCCCTGTAGCGTACCGCCTCCTACACCGATACCACCGATATGCTTCATCTTATCACCGTCACACTTTACGAACGAGGTACCAGTACCCATAGAGACCACAATAGTATGGTCGAGCCTCGATTCGAAACGTGCACCAAGACCGTCGGCAACGAACTCCTCCGACTTCGCTGTAGGCAGCCCGTAGATGGGTTGGTCGATATAGGCGGCACCCACACCAGTGAGCATCACCTGCTCGACATCTTCCAGGTCGATGTCGTTGTCGTGCAGATACTTTCCGAATGCACCGTATAGTGATGTGATTGGGTCGGCGGCTGTAATGCGGATAGGAGCCGATACCTTTCCGTTTTTGATTCCTACAATCTTTGTTGTGGAGATGCCCACATCAATTCCAATAACAATTCCCATATAATTTATTGTTTAATGTTTAATGCTTTATGAAAAACAAAAAACCCGGCCGCCATCACGCGAAACCGGGCTAATGAAAGGAGGAGTGGTACCTCCAGGAATCGAACCGGGGACACACGGATTTTCAGTCCGATGCTCTACCAACTGAGCTAAGGCACCATTGTG